>Ga0210410_10000119_pt1 | contig 118758 bp, 90 predicted proteins | sample IncBWC4MmetaG_FD_161058 | JGI IMG/M metagenome (GOLD analysis project Ga0210410, IMG submission 161058) | Forest soil microbial communities from Barre Woods Harvard Forest LTER site, Petersham, Massachusetts, United States - Inc-BW-C-4-M | ecosystem: Environmental > Terrestrial > Soil >...
CCGCGCGCACAGCAACCGGCACGAATGCGTGGTGAAGGTTCACTTTGCTGAGTAGGACAGGCACTCTTTATCCCGAGCCCCTGCGAGGGGCTGCCTGTCCAGGTATGCCGTGGCGAAATCAGACCGGACAGGCAAGAGTGCCTGTCCTACTAAAACTTGGCACGCATGCGTGGTGGTGACCCAATTTTAAGAAGAGACGTCCCTTCTTCGTTCCGAAGAACACGGTTCACTGAGAACGTTCTCCATGGCCGGGGCGGAAAGGCCTTCACAAAACCGTCCTTGGTGGAGGCGCTCATCCGTTTGGTGTTGCTTGCACGGGAACTATTTGTTTGAATACTCGGCCAGTGCTGAAACGGATTAGCTATCCTTCCAGCCCCGGCTGCCAATAGATGGACAACTACTCTCGTGGAGGGAAATCGCCGCGTACCTGAGGCGCGACGTGCGTACGGTTCAACCTTGGGAAAAAACGGGATTGAAGCGAAGGCGCCATTCCACGCCCGAACCCCGCCAATTCTTTTGACAGAACCGCCGCTCCTCTTTAAACTCATGAGTATGGAAGTTCGTCTTAAGCCCGAGACAGAATCGCGCCTCAACGAGCTGGCCTCCAAGAGCGGTCGTGCGACAGACGACCTTGTCGAAGACGCTATGGCAGGCTACCTGGCGGAAGTGATTGAAATGCGGGGCATGCTCGACAGTCGCTACGACGAGATCATGAGCGGTCGGGTCAAGCCGATCGACGGCGAGACCTTTTTTGAAGACTTGCGCCAACGCGAGGATGAACTGCTCAAGAAGCGCCCCCCTAAATGACCTCTGAACAGGGTTTTGAGCTTCACCCTGGAGCAGCGCAGGACATCACTGAAATCTGGTAATTCGTCGCTGAGGACAATCCCCTGGCTGCCGGGCGCGTGCGTGAAGACATCCTAGATGCTATCCGCAGCCTTGTGCCTTCTCCCAACCAGGGCGATTTACGGACCGATCTCACATCTCGCTTGGTCCGCTTTCTATCGTAGCCACGCAGCAATTGCAGGTTGACCAGTGTCCTGAAATAAAATAATTCGCCGCCCTGTCGCTTGAGGTATAGAATCGCCTCATCGTTAGATGACCAGAACCCACACAAACCTGCAGTCGGCCATCTAAAGGGGAGGACAAGCCATGAATGCACATCGTTTTGGCATTTTGAAACGCGGCATCCTTGGGCTCATTACGTTTGCCTTGAGTTTGGCATTTGCGTCGACGGCAGCACGCGCGGAAGTTTCGCGGATCGAAATTAGCGGCAAGCAAGACGTTCTCGGCGGAAAATCCTTCGGCACGGTTGGCGCGTATGAGAAGCTCACGGGCAAAGTCTACTTCGCCGTGGACCCCGAGAACACGCATAACAAAATCATCGCCGACCTCGACAAAGCTCCCCGGAACGCGCACGGCCAAGTGGAATTTTCAGCGGACCTGTTCATACTTCGGCCGAAAGATACATCTCGCGCCAACGGTGTTGTCCTTTTCGATGTTCCGAACCGTGGCGGCAAAGGTGCGCTGAGCGCTTTGAATCGCGCAAAAGGGTCGACCGATCCAACGACTGAAGACGAATTCGGTGACGGCTTGCTCATGCGCGAGGGCTACACAGTGGTGTCTATTGGCTGGGAATTTGACATCCCTAAGAAACAGGGACTGGTCCTTCTCGATGCTCCGCTGGCTACCAGCGATGGGAAGGCCATCACCGGCTGGATCGACCCTGGGCCGTGGTTCATCCCTGATAATAAGGTGGACTCGTACAACTACGCCTCCGGAGATTTTACGCCGGCGTATCCACCGCTAGATCTGAAGAATTCCACGTATCGCCTGACCGAACGTAGTGCGCTCGTTTCCTTTCCGCGCCTGGTTCCACGCGAAGACTGGCAGTTTGCCAGGATTGAGAATGGCCAGGTAAAGCCCGACCCCAACTGGATAACGATGAAGGGCGGCTTCAAGCCCGGAATGGTCTACCAACTTGCCTACGAGTCCAGCAATCCAGCTGTGGCGGGCGTTGGCTTCGCCGCCATGCGGGATCTCGCTTCGGCTGTAAAGTACAACTCCGACGCCATAGTCCGTGGCAAGTACGTCTACACGTTTGGCGCATCCCAAGTTGGCCGGTGGCAACGCCAGATGATTTACGAAGGCTTCACCATTGATGAGCAGGGTCGAAAGGCGGTTGACGCCCTCTTCATCCAGACTGGCGGTACCGGCCTCGGCAGCTTCAACGAGCGTTGGGCGCAGCCTGATGAACTAGGGTCGTACACCCAAACGAAGTTCCCGATCCGCTACGAAACGACCACCGATCCTGTAACAGGCAAGCGAGATGGCCTTGGTGCGCGCATACCCAGCGGGCTCGAGCCTAAGATCCTGGAAGTGGACACAGAGTCCGAATACTACGACAGGGGCCGGGTCACATCGCTACGGCACATTTCGATGGATGGCAGCCAGGATCTACCCGATCCTCCGAATGTGCGGATTTTCCTTCTCACCGGGGCAAGGCATGGCTCCGGCACGTGGCCGCCGGCGGAAGCCCAATCCCAGCAGCTCCGCGTTGACCCGCTGGAATACCGTTGGGCGCAACGCGCCCTTTTGGCGGCGCTCGACAATTGGGTGAGAGAGGGCGTCGCGCCGCCAGCCAGCATGCATCCGATGCTGGCGGATCGCACCGCAATACCGCAGAACGAGATCAAATTTCCCAACGTGCCGGGCGTGCAGTGGCCGTATCACGTGCCTGGCGGAATGCGCAACGATCTGATGGCAATGCCCACGTCAGTGCTGCCGTTTTTACTTCCGCGAGTGGATCAGGACGGCAACGTTATCAGTGGACTTCGGCTGCCCGAACAAAGCGTGCCGCTGGGAACCTACGGCGGATGGGCATTCCGCAGTGAAAGCGCTGGCCAGTCGGACACGCTGGTATCCATGGCCGGATCGTACATTCCGTTTGCGAAGACCAAAGCCGAGCGGGAGAGAACAGGAGATCCGCGACTTTCGATCGAAGAACGCTATGCGAGCCGTGCTGACTACCTGAAGCTAGTCGAGGATGCCGCAAACAAGTTGGCGACCCAACGCTACTTGCTGGCGGAAGATGTTCAACCCATCGTGAAGGCCGCGGGGCAGCACTGGGATTGGACGATGAGCACGGCCACCAGCAACGCAGGCCGCTAAGCCAGGAAAATTCCGAACGCCAGACGCATTGTGGAGTTGCCCTTCTCTACTCCTACGCCTCAAATTCCTCCGGCCCCGGGCAGAATCTCGACTCCATAGGAGGGCCAGGCCTCAGCCCGGCCGTGACGAGGCTTTCTAGAAGCGGCTTCAGCCGCTGAAGCTAGGTTTGGCTGCGGCCCCACCGCGCTCGGATATCGAGTTTATTTCGCAGGATGAAGCGTAAGCTTTTGAACTCTCCAGTTCGAGATCTCGCCCACGTAAATTTCATTTTCATTCCGGCAGTCGATTTCGTGTACCGCCATGAACTCCTTCAACTGCTTGCCGCCGCGCCCGAACTTCCCGAGAATGCGGCCGTCAAGCTCCATCTTGTAAATCTCGCCGTTGTCAGACATATCGGTCGTGCCGGTTGAGTTTGAGCTATAAAGATATTGGTGCTGGCCCGGCGTGATGCAAATGGCCCAGGGCGCGCCGACGTTGATGTACATCGTTTTGAAGGTTCCGTCGTTATCGAATACCTGGATTCGCTTGTTGGATCGGTCGCCGACGTAAACGTTGCCCTGGTGGTCGACCTGAATCGTGTGCACATCCTCGAATTGACCGGGGCCGTGGCCTCTAGAACCAAAGGCCTTCACAAAATTGCCGTCCTTGTCGAACTTCACGACTCTCTTATTGCCGTATCCATCGGAGACAAAGCTGTTCCCGGCGGGGTCCCACGCAATATCCGTTTCACGGTTGAAAGTGACGAACGGCCCTGCGCCGAACCCTTCCCCTCCTCCTCCGCCACCCGGTCCTCCGGTACCAGTCGGCGCTCCCCCTGGACGCGCCGCGAGGAATATCTGCTGCAGCGCAGCTCCACCGGACATTCCGCCAGCCGATTGCTCCTCTGCGACAGGACCCGGGATTCCCGCGAAGTCTTCCGGCTTCCGGCCCAGTGTCATTAGAACTTTGCCCTCCGGACTGAACTTAACGATCATGTTCGAGCCTTCGTCAACCATCCAGAAGTTGTCCTGGGGATCGACCCGCACGGCGTGAGCAAAGGCCTGGGCGTACGTCCCTTTGGCATGCTCGTGCACAAAATTTCCATTCTGATCGAACTCATACAGCCGGGCAGCGCCCCCTCGCGCAAATTGCCGCGACGTTCCCACCGTGTACGAGAGTGCACCGTCTCGCGTGTACACATAAATGTGCCCCTTGGAATTCGTCGCCACGCCAACCGCCTCGCCGATGACGATATTGTCCGGCATCTTTAAAAGATTGGGCGCGGAGTCGAAAGGTATCTCCGGAACCGCGACCTGCGCAAACAAAGGGCTCGCGAAAACCATCACCACAGCCACCAAGATCAATTTTGAATACCGTCGCATAAAAACCTCCCCCAAGAATGTGGCTCGTAAAACTGGCGGCGGAGCCGCAACCAAAGAATTGTGCCCAGTCCAAATATTTCGACGGTGAGCGGTACGGGGAAGCCCATATTGCTCTTTCCGATGCCTTTTCCTTCCCGCCTCCGTGGAACTCTCTGTGCTCTCTGTGGCTTTTCTCTGCGTCCTGTGTGTTAAATTCCGAAAAGCGCGACACAGAGGCCACAAAGAATCACGGAGCAGCTATCACTTTCCCTGCGGGTGGATCGTGAGCTTTTGCACGCGCCAATTCAGAAGTTCACCGACGAGCAGCTCATTCTCACTCGTACAATTCATTTCATGGATCCAGCCGAATTGTTTCATCTGCTTCCCGGCAGTGCCGAATTTACCAAGAATGTGGCCGTCGAGATCGAGCTTGTAGACGGGCCCCACGGCGTCAGAGCTGTAAAGATATTGCTTCGGCCCCGGAGTGATGCAGATTGCCCAGGGAGCGCCGACGCCAGTCCAAACAGCGCGAAGTGTCAGGTTGTTGTCAAAAACTTGAATCCGGCTGTTCCCCCGGTCGCCCACATAAACGTTGCCCTTGGCATCCGTCGCGATCGTATGCGGAGTGTTGAATTGACCGGGCTCTTTCCCCTTCGCATTACTGCCAATGGATTTAATGAACCTGCCGTCCTTGTCGTACTTCACGACCCGCGAATTGCCATAGCCGTCGGCAATGAAAATGTTTCCAGCGTCGTCCCAAGCGACGTCAGTCTGCCGGCTAAAGGAATACGGTTGCGCCGCCCTCGGCGGATCTCCAGGCAACACCGGATGGAAGTTGAAGCCGCCGGGAACATCCCCTTCGGCGGATTCCGGCCGACGGCCCATGGTCATCACTTCTTTGCCCGCCGGATTGAACTTAACGATCATGTTCGTACCTTCGTCCACCGCCCAGACGTTGTCCTGCGGATCGACCCGCACAGTATGCGCAAACGCGAACGCGTAGTTGCGCGGACTGATCTCGCGAACATAATTTCCCTCCTGATCGAATTCAAACAGCTGCGTCTCGCCGCTGCGCGTGAACACAAACATGTGCCCCTTGGAATTCTGCGCCACTCCCGCAGCTTCCCCGAGAAATATATCCGCCGGAAGCTTGAGCAAATTGGGCGCGGAATCGTAGCCGATTTCCGGCACACTCTGCGCGAAGAGAGGAAGCGCAAACAGGGAAAGCATCACAACCGAGAAAAACTCCAAACAACGTCTCATGAAAGCCTCCAAGAAAAAATCAATTCGTAGAAGGGGGAACCACTGCTCGTCATCGTTGGAAATCGCCCCAAGTCGGAAAGAGCGGCGCCACATTTGCACGGAGCAGGAGAACCAGGAGCCATCGCGGACCCTGGTTCCTCTCCCCGTCGAGCTGTGCTACACGACTACCAAATCAGTTTCAACGCAAACTGGATTTGCCGCTCGGATCCCTGCGTCTGGGTGAGCGTGCCGAAGCCGGGAGTCTGGGCCCCTGTGTTGTCGATCGGTGAAAGGTTGTTCGCAATGGGGAACGCGTAGTTCGGGTGATTGGCAATGTTGAAAATCTCGGCGCGGAACTGCAAGTTGGCGGCTTCCGAGAATTTTCTGATGTGGTTGTCCTTTGTTACGGCGAAATCCATGTTGATCAGTCCCGGCCCGATGACTGCGTTCCGCGGGTCGTTGCCCAATAGATTGACGCACGTGGGAGCGGCGAACGATGGATCGCAGCCTTGCGGTTTCGCCATATTATAAAACGCCGTGCTCGGCGCTTGCGGAAGGATATAGCAATTCGGATTGAGGTAGTTTAGGGTCTTGCGCCAGTCCGGAAGGATCTGGTTGCACCCGGGAACCAGGTCTGGAATATCGTACGGCCCCCCGTTCAACATTCCCACCGTCTCATTGGTTATCAGCGGCCACAAAGGAATGCCGTCGCTGGCTTCGAAATTTCCAGCCACCGCCCAGCCTCCCGCCACTGCTGCCAAGGGTCCGTGGAACGACGCCGGCGTTGGAATCGAATACAAGAAGTTGAAGGACACCCGCTTTGTCACGTTGAAGTCCGACAACCCTTTGTCAATGCTCAGGTCCCACCAGGGAACGATAGCGCTTGGGTTGTTCGAATAGTTGTCGCTGGCGAAGCTGCTCGAGCTGGTATCAAATGACTTTCCCCAGGTAAAGGATCCACCGATCAGAAGGCCGTGGCTCACTTTCTTATCGACCCTAACCTGCAAAGAGTTGTACCAGGACTGGACTGGAAAGGCAGAGGACTGAAACTGGGCGGTGTTTGAGTTGATCAGGAGGCCGGGCACAATCCCATTGTTGGCGCTGATGCAGCCCGCGCCTTTCGATGAATTTACGGTGCCGTTCGCACAGTTCGTATTGATAGGATTAGCGTTGATGTAGGCAACGGGAAGTCCTAAGGCCGAATCCGTTTGGCTGCAGTTTGGCGGCCCGGGGAGGCATCCGGAGCCAACCGGGTTCGGGAACAGCCAGCGACCACCAACGTTATACGGAAACACGGTATTGAGATCATCAGACTGGAGCGGATCGTGCCACGACCTCGAACCGGCATAGGCGATCATGATCGAAAGGTTTTCTGTCAACTGCCGCTGGATGTTGAGGTTATATTGCATGACGTAGTTGCGCTTGGGGTTCGGCTGGACATATTGCCATCTCTCTGGCGCACTGGAACCGGCTATGTTGGGGGCGGTAAAATCGCCCGCTTCCGTGAGGGGAAAATGTCCCCATCCTGATGGTGCCCCTGTGGTGCTGCCCGGGAGGCAAGTCAGGCCGGTTCCACATTTCTGCTGGGCATATGCCAGGTCGGTTTCCGCGGAACTTGGGGCAGTTTGCAAAGAGTTGAGCGCAAACATGTAGGAAAGAGGCAGAACGTCGAATATTCCGAAACCCCCGCGCACGGCGGTTTTGCCGTCTTTGAACGGATCCCAAGCAAAGCCGATCCGCGGCTCAAAGTTTTTCGTTGTTGGGTTCGACTGAAACGTTGTGTGGTAGAAGCCTGGACACGAGGCCGCACCATTGATGTCCGCCAAGCAGCCGCCGGGATCGTGTCTGGCGGCCAGATTTTGACTGAGTGTCTCAACGTTGTTGATGTTGTTGTCAGTGACCCACGGAATCGTTGACATTTCGTAGCGCAAACCCAGGTTCACAGTCAGATTCGAAAACATCTTCCAGTCGTCCTGAATATATGCGCCGTATATATTGGAGCGCCAGTGATGTACGGTGCCTAGATTCGTGGCAAAGGGCGGCTCGATCGGCAGTCGGACTGATTTGGGTACGTCCATGAGGTACGCCGCTACTCCTCCCCCGCAGGAAAGCGGCAGCGGAGTTGGTGTATTCTGGGTGCACGTTACAACCGTTCCCATAGTTGGGTCGCTGTTGAAGCCGGGGAAATATTTTCCCTGAGAAAGGCCACTGAAGGATGGGCCACCGCCACCCTGGCCAGATGGCCCATTTATCCAGTTCTCGTGGTCATCCACGGTCTCAAATCCGATCTTCAAAGTGTGCTTGCCGATTGTCTTGGAGACATCGTCGAATAGCTCAATTTTGTTGGTTCGAGAGCTGAAACCTGGAGCGCCGGTAAAACCGCCCATCGCTCCCTGCACATTTATGCTATTCGTAGAGTTTCCGTTTCCGCCAACGGAGCCTCCACCTGCAACCCACCCCGGCACGACACCGATTTGCTCGGAGGCCACGGGGCACGGAGGCGCGCCACAGGGTTGAACGACTTGAAGAGTGGTTACATGCGTCACGGGGTTGTTGTTGAAGAACTGTGGCGAGAAGAGGTCCGATCGCGCTAGTCCCACTCGAAGGCTGTTGACAAGAGATGGATTGAAGATGTGGGTTTCTTCTGCCGTATACGCTGCGTGGGGAACCTGGTTTCCACTGTAAGACAAATTGGGGGGTCCGTAATTGCCGGGCCTCCTCCAAGTCGAGGTGTCGCGGTACCAACTGCCGACCAAGCTGTCCTTGTCCGAGATCCTGAGGTCGCCGCGAACCGTTCCGTAGTTGTCGGAAGCGCCCTGCGTGAGATCAGAAAAGTAGTAGGCGTTGTCGTTGTTGTTTGGCACAAAAGCCGCGCCATTGGGAAGCGGAGAAAGAACGCCGGGGGGCGTTCCATTGGGATTTAGCTCGGCAAAAATGAAATTGTCAACGCAAACGGACGCCGCGTGTCCGTATTGTATTGCCGCCGGGCTCCCTGGGGGCGCCTCATTGGTCATGCCGTTGTGGTCGTATGCGGCGTATGGGCAGTTCGCGTCGGGCAGCGCGGGAAGAGGCTGGCCGTTCTTGTCGTTAATGATCCCCAGCCTCGCTGCTGGCGTGAGCACTGAAACCTGTTGGGGTATGGCCTTTGCCTGGCGGAAGCCTTCGTAATTGCCGAAGAGAAATGCCTTATCCTTCAAAACCTTCCATCCCGCCGACGCCCCGAACTGGTTACGGACGAAATTGCCCTTCTTTACCCCGGCAGGCAGCTGAGGATTAGGATCTTCGAAGCGGTTTGCTGCGTCGAGATAGCTGTTGCGCAAAAACTCATAACCGCTTCCGTGGAACGAGTTCGTGCCGGACTTAGTGATCGCGTTGATCACCCCAGCGGAGGTGTCTCCGTATTCCGCCGAATAGTTGCCGGTCAAAACCGAAAACTCCTGAATCGCGTCCACGCCGGCGTTATTGCCGAGCACGTTTCCCGGGCCAGCATTGGAGTAGTCGTTGACGATCACGCCGTTGAGCCGGTAGACGTTTTGTTGGGGCCGCGCACCGTTAATGGTCATCTGTATCCCGAGGCCGCGCGTCGAGCCACCGGGCGCGTTGATGTCTTCGTGGGGCCGAACCGAGACCACTCCCGGTGTTAGGGCGGCCAGGGACACCCAGTCGCGCCCGTTCAGGGGCAATGTTGTAATCTGTTCGCCCACGACCTGGCCGCTGAGAGTGGCGTTCGTCGTTTCGACCACCGGAGCCGCGCCGGTCACCTCAACGCTCTGCGAAACTTCACCCACCGTCAAGGCGAGGCTCAATTCTTGCTTGGCGCCAACGGAGAGTGTCACTTTGCTCGTGGCCGTGCGAAACCCCGGAGCGGATATGGACACAGCGTAATCTGCCGGGTTGAGGTTCACCATGTTATAGAAACCGGAACTATTTGTGGTGGTCTCGGAAGTTACACCGGTGGCGCCGTTCCTGGCGGAGACTTTAGCGCCGACGACAGCCCCTCCCTGCGCGTCAGTGATAGTGCCGGACAGCGTAGCGCCTGCAACCTGAGCGCGCAGCGGAGCCTCGGAAAACACGAGCCAGAGAGCCCAGATCAACACGAGGACTTTGATCGCATTCGTTTTCATCGAAGTTCCTCCATTCACGACTGGGTTTTCATTGACACTTAGTTTTTTCGATCCAGCAGCACTTCACCTCACAATTACCAAATCATCTTCAATGCAAATTGGATTTCCCTGTTAGGTATCTGCGTGGCCTTGAGCACTCCAAAGCCCGACTGCGGAGTTCCGCCCGCGCTAATCGCCTCGAGATTGCTAGCCTTTGGGGGCGCAAAGTTAGTGCGATTCACAATGTTGAAGAACTCAGCCCGGAACTGGATATCGAAGGCTTCCGAGATTTTTTTGATATGGGTATCCTTCGTCAGGTCCATATCAAAGTTGACCAATCCAGGCCCAATGACTGTGTTGCGCCCCAGGTTGCCAAGGAGATTGAAACAGGTGAGCGGGGGAACGCCAAGCGATGCAAGCGAAACTTTTGTTCCGCCCGGCCCGTACGGCGGAGTTTGGTCGCAGTTCGCGTTAAAGAAGGTTGGATTGGGGGCTTGGGCAGGGATGAAGCAATTCGGGTTGATGTACTGAAGGGCCCCATGTCGTCCTGAGGATGGATTGGTCAGAGCGCACCCAGGAACGAGATCCGGAATACCCATGGGCTCACCGTTGAGTTGACCCATCGGGTCTCCCTCGACGCCATCCAATGTCCAGAGAGGCGTGCCGTCGCTCACCTCGAAGACTCCTCCCAGTTCCCACCCTCTAGCTATCCATCCCGCAGGCCCGGCGAATGACGCCGGTGTGGGGACCTGCCACGTTCCGTTAATGACCAGGTTGCGTGTCACGTTGAAGTCAGAAATGCCTTTGGTGATGGTCAAGTCCCACCATGGGATAGTCGGGGTAATGTTGTTCGAGTAGTTGTCACCTGCGAAGCTGCTGGAGGAGGTGTCAAACGACTTACCCCAAGTCAACGCCCCGCCTATCTGCAAACCATGGCTAAGCCTTTTATCCACTTTCACTTGGAGGGCTTCGTACCAGGATTCGGCTTGAAAAATGGTCGACTGAATATCGGCGGTGTACGCGTTGATAAGTAGCCCGGGCACTATGGCGGTGGGGTTAGCAGCAAAACCCGCGGGAAGGCCCAAGGCCGCATCAGTCGCGCTACAATCCGGCGGCCCAGGGAGACATCCGCTCCCAATCGGGTTCGGAAACAGCCAGCCAGCGGAAGATCTAGTCGGAAACACGGTATTGAGTTCGTCAGTCTGGAAGGGGTTGTGAACTCCCTTCGCCCCTGTATAGGCGAGCGTTACCGAAGTGCTGGATGTAACTTGCCGCTGGATGTTAAAGTTCCATTGCATGACGTAATCGCGGTGCGGGTTATGTTCATTATACCCATACCTAGGTTTCGCGGACGGCGATACGCCAGTAGCTTGAAAGCCAAGCCCTAGAGGGTACGTCCCTTGCCCTGGATCGGTCAGATCAATTTCGGCGCCGTTGGGAGCGGTTTGCAAAGAATTGAGGGCAAACATGTACGGAAGAGGCAGGACGTCAAACAGCCCGAAGCCCCCGCGCACCGAGGTCTTGCCACTGTGGAATGGGTCCCAGGCAAAACCGACCCGCGGCTCAAAGTTCCTTTTTGTCGGGTTCCGGCCGAAGGTGGTGTGGTAAAAACCAGCGCACGTAGCAAGTCCATTGGAATCGGCCATACAAGGGCCGCCATTGGCGTTGGGATTTTGATAGAGCTGCTCCAATTGGTTAATCTTGCCCTGGGTCTCGGTCGGAATCGTTTGCATTTCGTAGCGCAAGCCAATGTTCAGAGTTAAGTTGGAACGTATTTTCCAGTCGTCCTGAACATAGCCGGCGAAAACTCTGGAACGGTAATGGTGCGTCGTAGGTCCACTCGTAAAGGGTGGAACCGTCGGCATCCGGACTTGGTGGGGTATGTTCTGGAGAAAACTCTGTATCGAATCAAAGGATGAGCTTCCGCCGCACCCGGCTCCCTGGCCCCAGTTCTGGTGATCGCCCAGGTACATGAAACCGAACTTCAGACTATGTTTCCCCGCCGTGCGGGCGACATCGTCGAACACCTGAATGATCGCCGTGCGGGCATAGAAACCCGGGGCGGTGGTAAACCCCCCGAAGCCGTCAGCGGTTGCACTATTTGCAGATAGCCCACCCGCCCCAATGTTAACTCCCGGCGCAGTGCAGCCAGGCATCACACCAAGCGTCTTGTCAAGCTCTAGAGGGTTAGAAGTCGAGATCGATGGACTGTTGAGGTCGGATTGATTCAATCCCACTCGGAGGGTATTGACCATGGCCGGGCTGAAGATGTGGTTTTCCTCCAGGGTATAGGCAGCATGCGGAACTTCGAACCCGCCGATATCGTAATTGAATGAATTTGGCAAAGTCCACGACGAGTGATCCCGATACCAACTCGCTGACAAGCTGTCCTTGTCCGAGATCTTGAGGTCGCCTCGGGTCGTGGCGTAGTTGTCGCTGACCCTCTGTGTGCTATCGGAGAAGAAGACGCCAACGTTGTTGTCAGGTGCGGTTAGGCCGCCATTGGGCAGCGGGTCGAAACTGCCAGCAGGCGTTCCCGAAGCGTTTACGAGCTTTTCCATCGTAGCATCAACGCATACGGCGGCCTTCCCAGGAGCCAGGTTTGTCATAGTTTGTGTAAGTGTCTGGGTGGCGCTGACCTGATACGTAGCTGCCGGGCACGGGGGACCCCCGGGGGTACCGTCTAGAGTCGCGGGGAGTTGATTGCCGTTCGCGTCGTTGAGGATCCCTAGCCTCGCGTTGGGCGATAAGGTCTGGGCAGTTTGTGGTATGGCCTTCACCTGACGGAGCCCTTCGTAATCGCCAAAAAGGAAAGCCTTGTCCTTCAAGACCTTCCATCCTGCCGACGCTCCGAACTGGTTGCGAGTGAACCCCCCTTTCTTTTCACCATTGGCGTTCTCAAAGAAATCGGCCGCGTCGAACGCGCTGTTGCGCGCGAACTCGTAAGCGCTTCCATGAAACGAGTTGGTGCCGGACTTGGTGATGGCATTGATCACCCCGCCCGAAGTAAAGCCGTACTCCGCCGAGTAGTTGCTGGTCAATACTGTGAATTCCTGAATCGCGTCCACACCCATGTTGGCACCGAGTACGTTTCCCGGACCCGCGTTCGAATAGTCGTTAACGATCACGCCGTTGAGCCTGTAGACGTTCTGTTGGGGCCGGTTCCCGTCAACGGTCATCTGCATCCCCAGCCCGCGCGTCTCGCCTCCCGGTGCGTCAACCGCCTCGTGTGGCCGCACCGTGGCCACCCCGGGTTCCAGCGTGGCCAAGGATGCCCAGTCGCGGCCGTTCAAGGGCAACTCTATAATCTGCGCGCTTTCAATGTTGCCGCTGAGGGTAGCGTTCGTCGTCTCAACGATCGGAGCCGCGCCGGTGACTTCAACGGTCTGCGAAACCTGACCGACGGTCAAAGAGACGTTCATCTCTTGCTTGGCGCCGACTGTGAGCGTTACTTTGCTCACGGCGGTGCTGAAGCCCATGGCGGATACTGACACGTCGTAATTCGCCGGCAGAAGGTTCACGATGCTAAAGATACCGGAGCTATTGGTGGTGGTATCGGTAGATAAACCGGTGGCGCCATTTCTCGCGGAGATTTTCGCGCCGACAACAGCCCCTCCTTGGGCGTCAGTGATAGTGCCGGACAGCGTAGCGCCTGCAACCTGAGCGCGCAGCGGAGTCGCGGAAAACAGGAACCCGAGAGCACAGATCAACACGAGGATCTTGGTCGCGTTTTCTTTCATCGCAGTTCCTCCCCTGTAAAGCCAGATTTTCAATGTCATGCAACACACCCACTCCTAAAAACTTTGCAAGGTGATGAGGCCTGTTCCATTGAGGGGACGCTGCGGACTTTATAGTGATGGAAATGTTATGAAGACAAACATGCAGCTTCGCAAAAGTGCGTATGACACCTTCCGTGCCAGAATGTGCTCTCGTGGCACGCTGCTGCCTGGCTGGCCTGGAAACACTCACGTGGTGCCTCCAAAATGCCGAATCGCCACAACAACCGAATTCTATGTGTGAAACATAAGACCACCCGGCGAAATTAAGGCGTAACTATCACGCGCGGTGGTAGATGTCAACAAATTTCGCTGGAATAAACTAGGGCATCCAGTTTCTGAAGCTATTGATTGAGAAAGGCAGAAACAACGCTGCCAGCAGCAATGGTCACCCGGTCGAGCGGGCTACCATCAGATTGTCATGTACTAAGCCTTCTACCCCAGTATGTTTGTTCACTGGAGGTACTTGCCAACTGCTGGATCGCCGGTGCCGCTGCAGCCAGTGGCGCCATAGCGCAGGAATTTTTGAGTTCTCGCGGCGCCGTCAACTTCGCCCACGTAAACATTTCCCTCGGAATCGACAGACACCATGTGTGGCCAATGAAACTCGCCTGCCTGGCGGCCACCGCCACCAAAACGACTGACCTCTGTAAGGTTCTGCCGGTTGATGACATAGACTGTGTCATTGAGGAGATCGGCCACGTACATGCAACTCTGCTTCGAGTCGGTCGAGAAATTCACCGTCCCCGACGTGCCGCCGATGGTTTGAGGAGCAACGTGAACCTCGCCCACAAAACCACATTTACCCACCTCGCCATCCGGGTTTGAACAGGGCTTTCCCATCTCGGATGCCTTAAAGATCTGCACACGATTGTTGCCTCGATCGCAGACATAGAGCAGGCCGTCGTTGGCCAGCTTGGCGCAGTGAACAGGGCTGCGGAAGAATTTCGGTTTCATATTGCCAGCCTTGAAATCAGCCGGCCAGGAGCCGGCAGCCTCGCCGGACTCTTGACCGCCTTCATTTTCACCTATCACAGGGTTCTGCCCGTAGGCGCCAAAATGCCCGACGTACTTCCCGGTCGCCGCGTCCACGATGAGCACGCGCCGATTACCATAACCGTCGGCGATGTACATGAGGTTCGTCTTGGGATCGACGACCATGTCGGCAGGCCAGAAAGGCTCGGGAGTTCCGTTCACGCCGCCGTGTGTATCGTTGCTGTTCGGCCCCTTCGCGCCCGGCGTGCCAATCTGGTAGACGAACGTGCCGTCCGGCTTGAATTTCAGGATCTGCGAATCGTTCCCGAACGTCGGCGCCCACGGGAACTGGCCATGGAAATTGCGGGCTTGGCCATTGCCGGCGAGATAGACAAAGTCGCTCTGATCAACGTAGATCCCGTGCTCACGCGCAGGCCAGACGCAGCCGTCCTGTTCGCGGCACTTGGTCTCCAGGAAGCCTGGATCACCGGGGCCGCCCCAGGACTGCACCAATTTGCCAGCTTTGTCGAGCACGAGCACGGATGGCGCGGACATACAGCAGCCGTTAATCTGCCCATAAGGCCGCGCAAATCCGAGTGCGCTGATCGGATTGCCCTTTGCGTCCGTCCCCGCTACTCCCTGCATCCCGCTATCGGTGGAGCTGACCGAACGGGGACGGTGGTAAACCCAGATGTGATCGTGCTTATCGACGGCAATACCTCCAACATCGCCGATCACCCAGTGGTGAGGCAGCGGCTGGGGCCACGCAGGGTCGAGCACGAAGCCCGGCGCAGTTCCTTTGTGTTCAGCGGGCATCGCCGCGGCGAGGCGGTCCAAAACGCGGGCTTTCTGCAGTGCGTCCGCAGCGCTCGCGCCGGATTGCTGTGCGTCCAACGAACGAACAAAGCGCGACATACTCAACGCGCTGACGAGCATTCCCGTCCAAACAGCATATTTAATAATTTTCGCAATCATCCTGACCCTCCCATACAATATTTCACGCGTTAGCTCTTCGTCATGGATTAGATCGGAATTTCGTCTCGGTCTCCTTGAGCGGCACACTTATACACCCGAGGCCCTTCCTGGTGAACCAAATTGTTGTTCGTTGTCCAACTCCGGAGAAAAGGGATCTTGGTAACTGGGATTCCGCACAATGTGACCCCAGGGCCACATTCCGATAAGACGAACTTAGCGGGACTGTTGCGCCTCGATGATAATGTCCCCTTTTCTCCTCGATAGAAATGTCCCCTAATAAGCGGCCTCGGAAGGAGGCCGTGTACTGAGGGCGTTGACAATCCGGGATCGCAATGATATCAGAGCCCATTGTCAGAGTTCTAGATTCGGGATCCGATTCTGCGCGGATTAGGAGCTTGCTCCGAGAATGTCTCTCTTTAGTTTCTGCGAATGGCTGGCGAACACACCGGGAAGTATTGCGCTGCACGAATCCAGGTATGGGTATTCCATGGTCGAGTCGATCCACGTTCTTTCCTTGTGCTTGTTTCTCGGGATGGCTGTGATGTTGGACCTGCGTTTACTCGGGTTGACGTTGCGGCGCACGGCAGTGTCGGAAGTCGTGGGGCAGCTCTTGCCATGGACTGCGGCGGGCTTCGTGCTCATGGTCATCAGCGGGGCGTTGCTGTTCTATGCCATCCCGGTAAGGACGTTCCAGAATATTTTCTTTCGGGTCAAAATGCTGCTGCTGATATCAGCCGGGTTGAATGTTTGGGTTTTTCACTCGACGGTGTATCGCAAGGTGGCTGAGTGGGATTTACAGACTGTCCCGCCAAGAAGGGCCAGGGTGGCGGCCGCCGTGTCTTTGGCGGTGTGGGCCGGCATTGTGATTGCGGGACGAATGATTGCGTATAACTGGTTTGACTGCGATAAGCCGCAGCGCGCGATCATCATTTTGGTCGAAGGCTGTCGTCCCGAGTCTCCGTAGCCAGCTTCGGGGCTAAATCAACACGCCGAGCAGCATATCGAGAAGGGGCCCGGCCGCGAGACGAATCATCTCGTACGACCTTCGTCCAGGAGATCTTCCGCAATGTCTGTGTTGCATTTCTTTGCGTGGTGTGAACACTCGGCAGTGGGCGGGGCGATACGCAGCTCGAACTGGCTTTTTCCTGTTATCGAGGCTTTCCATCTCCTCGGGTTAGCCGTCATCGGTGGGGCCGTTTTGGTGGTAGACCTGCGTCTCTTCGGTTTTGGATTGCGGCGCCGACCTGTGGCGGAACTTGCGCGAGACGCCCAGCCCTGGCTAATCGCCAGTCTTATGGTGATGGTCGCCACGGGGGCGCTGATGTTTATGTCGGAGGCGATCAAGTGCTACTACCACCCGGCGTTTTGGGTGAAGATGACGTCCCTGTTCCTGGCGATCGTATTTACTTTCACGGTACATAAAAAAGTGGTTATGGCAGATGAGGCCCGAATGGGACCGCTTTGGAGCAAGCTGGTGGCCTTGGTCTCGGTCGCGCTATGGTCCGGCGTGGGGATCGGGGGACGCTGGATCGGATTTTCCTGAGATTGGCCCCTCGGCATTTCCGCCGCTTTGAAGTTCAAAATTTTTCAATTTGTGGCACCGGCTAAGAGCAAATCACCATGGGTGCACAAAGACGTAACGCGTCAACACAAAGCCCAACACGGAAATCGTCACGGCCAAAAAAAAGGCGCTCCGCCATCTATCGGCCGTAAGGGATGGCCCGAGAAGATAAATACAGCCCAAAACTAGAAACGGACCCAACAGAAATACGATGGGGCGAGGCAGCCAATGACTCTCAAGCATAACGATCCAGATGAACATGCCGAGGTAAGTGGCGACATCTACCCTACCAACTTTCCATCCGATTAAATTCACTGCGGACCACCAATCTCGTGATTGGAGATTTGTAGAACGCCATTCAGGAGAATGGCGTTCCCGGGATCGCCGCCCTTCGTTTACTTTTTCTGGTCGTCTGGGGTCAGTTCGTAGGGTGCGCCGGTGCCGGACGAGCCGAGGAATAGCATCTTCCCATCCGGGAGCGTCAGGTTCCGCCCGTTAGCTCGATGCGACCCGTCTTTCGCCTGATATCCTTCGATCACGACCTCGGTCCCGGGCAGTAAGGATTCCTTGGTGAACCCGCGCCTGAACAGGACGTTCGGCGTGCCCGCTTCGATGGCCCAGTTTTCAACCGTGCCGTCGGGCTTCTTCACGTCGACGTGCAACCAGGTGTGGGGATTGATCCATTCCATTTTCGTGACCGTCCCCTTGAAATTTACGGGTTTTTTGGCGTCAAACTCCGCCGCAAACGCGTGGTGCGCGGACACCGAAACCGCCGCTCCACAAATTGCAAGGCCCACGATGCAGACCACTGTTGCAAGCTTCGATCCCATAGACGTCAGCCTCCTGCCCGCTGTAAAACAAAGATGGACTTCATTGGCCCGCGGCGACTCGAGTATCCCGACTCAGGATCTGTGGCGCCCAGGCGCGTTACTTGCCGTACCACTGATAGAAACGGTCACCGGGCGGCACCTTGCGAGTGATGTCGATGGCCATGGTCTCGCCTTCCCAGTGCTTCACCAATTGCTGCTTGCGAAGACCTCCGTACATGAACTCTTCGACGAATTCATTGCAGCGAAAGTCGAGAAGCTGCATGTTCGGCTCCACGCGACGATAGAGAGGCATGGCGATGCGCCACGGCCGAGTAAAGACCTTCGGATCTTCGATCAACACCTCGTACCGAATGATATCAGGGGACATCGGAGTGAAGCGCTCCACCAGGCGCAGCGCGTCGCTGTGGAAATTTCCGGCGCGGTCGAACCAGCTCCGGTCGTTAAAATTTGTCACGTCCACGACGAGCGTGTCTCCGTCCCAATGTCCGACGGAATGGCCCATCCACGTATCGTCCGGCGGCCCTTCGACCTTGTCCAAGTGGATCGTGCGCGCCGTATTCGAGAACTCATACGCGATGTGAATTTTGTTCGTACTTTGCGTGATCTCAAAAGGATAGGGCATGTACATCGCGCGCGGAATACCCGGCAAGTAACACTTCAATTCCGGGTCGCGGTCAATCCAGTGTTCTGCGTTCTCCTTCTTGATCAGCAAGGCTTCCGGCTTGTAGGGGATCTGCCCGTCGCCCTGCACGACGCCGAGCGAACCAGGTACGGCGCCCGCGGCGCCGAGCGCAAGAACCGGCGCCGCCGGCACGCGCGCGTATTCATAAGGATAAATGCCCGGTTGCGTGATGGCGGCGGGAAGCGCCGCGTGCGCCTGCAGATCCCAGTTTGCTTCGTTATTGGCTTGCCAGATGCCGCTGAAGTTGGGCTTGCCATCCACGCGAGCGGCCTGCACGGCCTGACCCGACGTGCGTGTGACCGACACCGAAATGATCGCGCTGACAGCGGCTGTGGCAATCGCAACGGTGATCATCGAACCAGAGAACCGGTGGCGCACGTGAGTCCCCATTTACTTTTATTTTACGTTACTGCAATGGATTCTCTTCAACGCCCACAAAATCTGTGGCGTTGTCTTTTGTTGCCGGGTCAGGACCTCGTCCCTCAGCAAACGCGAGGTCTTCCGTGCGCGCTCCCAGCAGCAGCGCCGGGAGTGCATAGTTTCCTTCGACGCAACGAGGCTCGTAATACGTTTTGTTTTCCTGGTCGCTCTGTTTGGTGAACTCTTGTTTTACAGTCCATGGCCGCGTCCACACGGTCGGATCCTCGATCGTGACAACGTACTCGAGCGTGGTTGGCACAATCCGCGTCCAACGCTCGACCAGGTGCAAGTTCTCACGGGAGCCCTGAAAATCGGTTTTCCGGCTGAAGTTCGTGACGTCGATCACCAGCGTATTGCCCTCCCAGTGGCCACGCGAGTCGCCAAACCACTGGCGGATGTTGGCAGGCAAGTGCGGACTCCCGTTCATGACGATGTTCCGCTGCCACCCTTGCCCCTGACCCACGTCGTAGAACATCGAAATACCGCCAGGTGTCTGCACGATTCGGCGGAAGCTCCCACCGTAGGCGGTTCCAAATTCGGGCAGACCGCCGGTCAAACATCGGTCCGGCAACGCCCCGTCCTCCGGACCATCATGGCGATTCATGCGCGCCGTGTTGTAGCGAGGAGGAAGCTCTGCGCGCAGCGGCGAGGTCCTCGGATCATATTTCCCGCCGTTACAGGCCACCGATTTGTTCTTGCACGTTTCGGTCGCTTGCAACAGGGCGAGACGAAATTCCAGGTCGGCGGCAGCAATCTTCTGAGCCTCCGGCGTCTTCGCCGGAATCCGGCCATCAGGCGGATCCACAATCAATGACGTGCGAGCGCCGGTGTGCTTGAGTGAGAGGAACACGGCGTTGTACGCACCGGCGACGTCGAGTTCGGTCCCGCGCTCCACACGCCTGTCCCGGCCGAGCAACGACGCCCGCTCCTTGTCCAATTCGGCTCGCTGTGCGTCAGTGAAAAATTCTTGATTTGCATACTTGGCGGGGCGCTGCAAGGGCGTGTCCGACTCGTCGGTCCAAATGCCCTGCAGGTCTGGTTCGCCCCACGGCGTTTTCAACACTGGGGCCGCTGCAGGCGCCGTCGGAGCTTGATCTGCGACCACCAACGCCGTCGGTTTCAAAAACACGAGTACCGCCAGGCTCACCGCTGCCACTCCGACCCGCTCCAGAAGTTGATTTCGCATTTGATACCTCCCGCTGCAGGTTCATCAATCAGAAGGAGAACATATGCCGACAATTAGCGCGGCTCTAAAAAAACAAGCCAGATTGCGCCATTATTATCGAGGACCACGTTGTTGTCCAGAAGATTGAGGCGTGCCTAGTTGACGCGACGCTTTCACCTCGCTACCCTTTGTTGCGATTATTCACGGCATGGAGACCCCGAATATGCGAAGCCGATTTAATCGAGCGACAGCTTTGATTGCGACCGCCACGTTAGGCGCCATGTTTTATTTGGCCGCAATCCGGACGACTGGCCAGGCGACTCGGACAGCGCGTACCCCAGACGGACACCCCAACTTGAATGGCATCTGGCAAGCAACGACGACTGCGAATTGGGACCTGCTGGCCCACACGATGCGTCCGGCCGTGGCACAGCCCGGCGTATACCCGGACGTCCCTGTGCTGGCCGCCCCGGTCCTGGCGCTGGGCTCGGTCGGCGGGGTGCCGCCTGGACCTGGCGTCGTCGAAGGCAACGCGATTCCATACAAGCCCGAGGCCGCCGCGAAAAAGAAAGACAATGCCGAACACTGGTTGGATCGCGACCCCGAAGTTCGATGCTACATGCCGGGGATTCCGCGGGCCATGTACATGCCCTATCCGTTTCAGATAACGCAGGGGACGAACAAGATCGAAATGTCTTTTGAATTTGCCGGCGCCAGCCGCACCATTCACCTCGACGCGGTCGACCCGCCCCCGGCCGACACCTGGATGGGCCATTCGGTCGGTCACTGGGAAGGAAACACGCTGGTGGTGGACGTGAGCCACTTCAACGACCGGACATGGTTCTCACGCTCCGGCGATTTCCACAGCGATGCGCTGCACGTCGTCGAGCGTCTTACCCCGATCAATCCTGACGCGTTGCGGTACGAGGTGACGATCGAAGACTCGAACGTGTTCACTCGTCCCTGGAAAATGGACATGGTCCTGTACCGTCAGCTCGAAGGCAACGCTCAGCTGATGGAATACAAGTGTGTCGAGCTGGTGGAGGAAACATTCCTGGGCCATCTGCGCAAAAAACAACTGGTGAAGCACTGGGAGGGCGACACGATCATGATCGACATCACGCGCAAGATACCGATGGGCGAAAAAGTCTACGAAAGATGAGGGAGTGGGTTAGTTTGAATTCACTTACTTGTGCCTGATGATTCCAGCGATCACTGCAATCACCAGCAGAAGTCCTAGCGCGAATGCTTTTCCAGCGACATAAGTGCCGTACAGGCCAAGAAAGTTAAACCGAATGGCGCAATAGACGTAAGCCAAACAGCCTACGCCGAGCAGTAACATTTTGGGCTTTGTCCAAATCATGCGATTGACGTTCATCATCGCATGATACGCCCAACACCGCGATAGGGTTAAAATTTCAAACTGACCAACTAACAGAGATGACGAGCCAGTGAAAACGGCTGGCGCATGGTAAACAGGGGAGACAGTCGGTGGGCAAGTCACCTGCTCGCTGCCAATCGAGAAGCTGGAAAAAAGATTATTCGGCGCCGCCGGTCGCGTTGTCCTGCAGCGCCGGATCGGGACCGCGCCCCTCGGCAAACGCTTTCTCCGCCGAGCGCGTGTTCGCCAGCATGCCGAGCAATCCGTAGTTACCTTCGTGGCAGCCGCCTTCGTACACCATATTCGGCTTGTCTGCATTTTTCCGCAGTTCCTGCACGAACGTGAACGGTTTGACCCAAGTCGCCGGATCCTCGGCCGTAATGGTGATTTGCAGAGTCGTCGGATCGATACGCTGGTAGCGCTCGATCAAGTGCAGATTCTCGCGGGAGCCGCGGAAATCGGTCTCCTGGCTGAAATTCGTGACTTCGACGACCAACGTGTCGCCTTCCCACCGGGCGATCGAATCGCCCCAGTATTGGCGAACGTCCTTCGGCAGGTGCTGCCGGTTCGTAATCGGGATCATGCGATTGAACCCCGTGCCCTGGCCGACGTCGTAGTACAAGTCGACCGAATCAGGGCTTTCAACGATCCGCATCACTCCGCCAAAATTACCCATGGGCCTTCCGTCCGGCGTTAATGGTCCTGCCTGAAGAATCACCGGAAGGCTATTCAGCAGGCAGCGCTCGACGCTGCTGCGGTCCTCGGGACCGTCGGAGCGATTCATGCGATCGAGGTTGTAATCGGGCGACGCCTCGTTTCGGCGCGGCGAGATCGGTCCCGGCCTCCCGCCGGAAGTACCCTGCAGGAGTGCCTGGAGGTATTCGCGTTTCTCGCTGATTCTCTTTTGCGCCTCCGGTGTCAAGGCCGGCATCCTGCCATCGGGCGGGTCGATGATCATCGACGTGCGGCGGCTTAGTTCGGTCGCCTTATCACCGAACCAGTGCTCGTTGTACGCCCGCGCGACGTCCTTTTCTGTTCCTCGTATGTCCTGTCCGTTGATTTCCCGACTGTCCCGTCCGGCGCGAGTGTTGCGTTCGAGCAGCTGTTCAAGAGCCGCCTTGTACTCTGCGTCGTTCATGAATTTCCGGTTGCCAAATTCCTTGGCGCGCTCGAATGGAACAACGGTCGTGTTACTCCATGCACCTTGGAGGTCCGCGGCGCCCCACGGAGTCTTGGGCGTCGATTCAACCGTCGCACCACTTGAACGCGTCTGGCCAAAAACTGACGTTTCAGACAAGCCCACGGCAACGAACGCCGAAGCCGTCAGTGCGATCAGAACCATAAGGGATTGAGCTCTGCTTCTCATATGAGACGCTCCTGCATGGAATGTAGGGCGATGCTAGCACTGATTATCGTCACGCGCCACGGGAGGCGATTCGAGCAGCGACCTACGATGTCAGTTCGTATCTGAACCGAAGGAGGGGGGCAACTTAGGCACAATGCGGTCCCACGCAATCATCCGCCACTGCTATTCTTCGCCGTCTCCATTCGGGTCGATCACGCGGATTGGCAGATCGTAATGCGCCTCTGTCAATTCCCAGCGGCGGTTTTCTTCACGTTGAAGCGCTGCATGGTCCGGGAAAAGCTGTTTGGTAACTTCGGCGCCATGACCGGAGGAGGCTTGATTTTTGTACGTAATCACGATGCAGTATTCCCATCGAGTGTCTTCGCCCGTGTGAAGTCCCGGTTTATAGACTGTGTAGGAGGTTACGTAACCCAACTCCTTCTCCCGATTGAGAACGGAGAGCTGGTACTTCTTGAAGATTTGCCAGAATTCATCGGCGTGGCCCCACTTCACCTTGTAAACCCACTCGACCAGGTAAGGTTTGTCGCTCACGGAGAGAGACGGGCTGGCAGAGGTTTGTTGGCCGCGCGTACGCGTGACACCGGCAATCAGAAAGATCAGCGCTGTCGCCGCGAGCAACAAGAAAGAATTACGCAATCTCTCTCGATGATTCATTTTCAATTTCCTCCCGCGTTCTTCCAGACTCGGAAAACGCGCACGATTCCAACTTCACTCGCAAGAATCTACTCGCAGCTATCCAGCTCTGTTGACATCCTTGGCGATGACGGTGGTGGTTATTGTAGCCCGCGTCTTCAGACGCGGGGATTTTCCTAGACATTGGCAACCCAACCCTCGTCCCGGTCCGACCGGGACGAGCTACAATTTCGGTAGAAAGTCTGAAGGCCGCGCTATTTTTTCGGTGCTGCGGGGTTCAGCGGATAGGCCTTCAAGTCCAGGGGGCCGTAGCCAAGATGTCCGCCGTCCCGGTCAACATTATTTTCGTCGCACGCGAATTCGTAAAGCTCCTCGCCCTGGGGCATAGCCGTGAAGACTCTCGAAAACGTCCATGGTTTTGTATAAAATTTCGGATCTTCCACAGTTACCTCGTGCGCCAAATGGTCCGAGTCCGGGCGCGACCAACGCTCGACAACGTGCATCGCGTCGCTATGCGGATGGGCATCGTCATCAATCCAACTCAGCTTGTCCTTGAATCCGATCGAATCAATAACCAGCGTGTCTCCCTCCCACTTACCAATCCCATTACCAAAGAAAGAAGCCTCTAAATCCTTCGGGTGTTCCCGGCCGTCCACCGGGATAGAGCGGAAGGTCCACATCAACTCATAGAGAAATACGATGCGATTCGAGTTCTGAATAATCTCGAATGGAACACCGCTGATACTCGCGCGGGGGATACCTGCAAATAGGCAAAGAGCTTCCGGATTGATCGTGTGACTCAGATTGTACTTGTAGGCCTCCTGGCCAGCAGGGGTAAATGGGGGTCCACCTGCGCTCTTGAACATGCCACCTATGATTAGCGGTCCCTTCCAGAATCCTGATAAGTCCGGCTTGCCGTCCGTTGTTCGTGGGGCAGGTTTTGGCGGCGCGGCTGGCGTTTTGATTGGTCCCGATGCACTCTCCAACTCACCGTATGGATTTTCCGTGGGCGGCGTCGACTGCGCGGAAGCGGATGGGATCAGCGAACAAAAGCAGATCGCGATAGTCACCAACTTCATGAGCGTAAACTAGCCGAGACCCGCGGAGGTGTCAAGGCAACGCTGCCTGCTTGACCCCTTTCTACCTCTGCTATAGATTGCGTTTTGCGAAGCTTCCCTTGATGCAATTTTGTTGGCGCCTGGCTGGATTGTGCTGACAGGTAGGCAGCGACGTATCATGTTGACCTATTCATAAGTTCAGTAGGCACGCGTTCGGAGATTGCACACGATCTGGATTTCTTGAGGTGTTGGAATGAGAAATACATTTGCGGTGCTGGCCGCGATCGCCGGACTGGTAGCGGCAGGTCCAGCGCTCGCCCACCATTCTTTTTCGGCGGAATTCGATGGGAGTAAGCCGATGGAACTCAAAGGCGTGGTTACAAAAATTGATTGGGCAAATCCTCATGTCTACTTCTACCTTGATGTTAAGGATGAGAAAGGCGCCAACACAAACTGGGGCTGCGAAACTACAGGCCCAGGGGCACTCCACCGTCAAGGCTGGAATCGAGATTCCTTGAAGGTCGGCGATCAAATCATCGTCAACGGCTACCCCGCAAGGGATGGCTCGAAACTGATGGATGCAAGAAGCGTGACCCTGCCCGATGGCCGCAGAATTTTCGGTGGGACACCCGGCGATGGGGGACCTGGCGAAAAGCCATAGCGCCGAGGTTGGACTGTGCCGCTTTGGGGGGAGGTCGCAGTGCATCTTGAGCGCAAGCGTAATTGTCTGGACTCAGGAAAGCAGGATCTATTCGGAATCGTCGAAGGGTTCTTCCAACTCCACCACTTCCGCCGCCCGAATTGACTCACGATTGCGTCGGAAGTAAACGAGGGCTGAGACCACTCCCAATCCCAAGCCGATAGCGTGGGTACGGTAGCTGACGTTTGCCTGAAAGGTCGACGGAAGCAGGACCAACAGTGCCAAGCATGCAACTCGCAGGGCCCGCTTTCCAGGGCCTACGCTGCGTTCCACCAGCAGGTACATGCTCAGCCAGAAGCCTGCCATCCAGTAGACCAACCCCGATGCCCCTATTAGCGTGACTGCGGGTGGATACGTGAGCAGCGAAATGTAGTTGGTCAATCCGGCCATGGCCAGACTCATCACCGGGAAAACCCAAAAGCCAAAGTATCCAAAGAGCAGGTAGGTGAACAAGGAGAGAAGAATCGCATTCGAAAGTACGTGCATAACGTCCCCGTGCACCGCTATAGCCGTGAGCAGTCGCCAATACTCCCCTCGCTTGAGGACCCCTTCCGAAGTGGCGGCAAGAGTCGGTAGTAGAGCCGCTCCGTTCCGCCAAGCTAACAGAGAGATCCCCATAATCATCGAGAGGAAGAGTGCGGTGATCTCTAGACTCCACTCGCGCGGTTTTCTGGACAGGAGAGTCTCTCGGACGCTGTAGGTTGAAAAATCTCTCATGCGGTAATTTTACCCGCTGGGGTTAGGCCTTTCGAGCAAAGAATCTCCACGTCCTGGCGAATTCGTCGTCCCCGTTCCCAGCTCCTCATAAGTGGTGAATCGTTCGGATAAACGCCTTGACTGGTCACGCAGGTTGCTGGGTTCGGCGTGATTCCTAGGGCGGCAACGACGATTCTTCAGCCGGTTTCCGATGCTTGACATCAAAGCGCTAAATGACAATGATGGCATGGAGAATCAATATGAAACGCGTCTTGATTGGCACCATTTCTGCAATCGCGCTTGCAGGCGGATTCTCCATTCGGACGATTACCTTCGCCCAATCCCCTTCGCAGTCATTTCCTCCCGTGGCGAGCGTCAAGCAACTGATGCTCGACCTTATCCATCCGTCGTCCAATGACATCCTGCTTGCGATCTACCGCGGCGGGCCTAAGGATGAAAAGGAGTGGGCGGCGGTGCGGCGCAGTGCGGTGACGCTGGCGGAATCCGGAAACTTGCTGATGATGCAAGGTCGCGCTCGGGACCAAGGGGACTGGATGAAGGACGCGAAATTGTTGGTAGACGTCGGAAACTCCGCGTATAAAGCCGCGCAGGCCAAGGATGGCGCCGCGCTCGCAGGGCTTTCCGGGGCCGTGGACGCTGCCTGCACGACGTGTCACAAGCAATACCGGCCAAACGTATTTCCGAAAGACGGAGGGTCGAGATGAGTTACTCTCGTAGAAATTTTCTGAAGGCCGCCGGATACGGTGTTGTGCTCACGGCCGTGAGTGGGGAATCACTGTTCGCGGCTTCCATGGTTTCCCCTGGCGTGTTTCCCGCCATGGCTGGGCCGTTCTCGAGTGAAAAAGCTATATTCCTGGTCAACGGCAAGTCTTATGCCGCCGAATACGAAGCGCGCACTACTTTGTGGGAAGTGATTTCGATGAAGCTGGGCATGACGGGCACCAACCGGAGCTGCAATCGCGCCTCTTGCGGCGCCTGCAGTGTCCTATTGGACGGCACGCCGTTCTACTCCTGCCACACCTTGGCAACCGAAGCCGTGGGCAAGAAAATTCTCACCATTGAAGGCGTTGGCGACGAGAAAAACCTGCATCCGCTGCAGCGGATTGGTCACACACGTGTGGCCGCGGATTGCGGCTTCTGCACCGCCGGTTGGGTGGTCACAGCGAAAGGACTCCTCGACAAGAATCTGAATCCGAACGAGGATCAAGTGAAGGCAGCGCTCGCCGGCCACATTTGCCGGTGTTCCGCGTACCCGAACATCATTCGGACTGTTATGGATTCCGCCGCCGTCATGCGAGGAAGCAAAACGCCCATCGAGGCCGAACCGGAATCCGTCGTTCATATCAAAATGCCGATGGTGCGGGACTACTCCACGAGTGGGGGGCACTTGACCGGTGATGAAGTCATCGAGGGCGCGAACAAGACCGTCACCAAAAAGTGGCAGGGATATCCACCGGAAAATCTCAACGTATTGGGCAAGCCGCGGCCTGCGCTGCCCGAGGTTTCCATTCCGAGGTTCACCGGCAAAGCGCAATACGCCAGCCGCGTATGGTTCCCCGACCTGCTCTACACGAGGTTCCTCACCAGTCCGCATCCGCGCGCTTATATCAAAGACATCGATACATCGGCTGCGGAGAAAATGCCCGGCGTGAAATACATACTTACCTACAAGAATGCGCCGAAGCTGCATTCCCCCAACGTTGCCAGGGGCAGGATACTGGTCGAACCTCTGCCTCGGGAACTGAATCTTCAAGGTGAAGTTGCGGCCATCGTGGTAGCGGAGACCGAGGACCTCGCACAGGATGCCACCGAAGCGATCAAAGTAACGTACGAAGTGCTGCCCTTCGCATCACTGCTGAAGGACAGCATGGCTGCTAATGCGCCCGATCTGGGACACGGAAAAGGAAACCTCATACGTCATTCGTTTTCGCCGAAGGATCTTCCGCACGTAACCTGGGCGGATCAGCGTGGCGACATCGAAAATGGATTCGCCGAAGCGGACGTAATCAAGGAATTCAGCTACCGCTTTGCAGGAGGGGTTTCCGTGCCCATGCAGCCGAGCGGCAGCGTCGCCAAATGGGACGGCGACAAACTGACCATGTGGGGCATGGGCCAAGGCATCTATCCGGTACGGGCGTCGCTCGCGGCGGCACTCGGCCTGGATGTGTCCAACATCCGCCTGATCAACAAATGGAACGGTTGCACGTTCGGTGCGGCGCGCATGGCGGCGGAGAGATTTTATCCGATGATCGCCCATTTGGCGAAAGTCACTGGCCGGCCCGTAAAGGTAATGCTGCCCAAAGATCAGGAACTGGCGCAGTTGCAGATCAAGCCGGAGACCATCACCAAGTTCCGGGTGGGAGCAAAGAAGGACGGCCAAATCGTTGCTCTCGACCACGAGGTATACGTAAGCATTGGAGACCTGGATTTCGGCGTGCACGCCGACGGTCCGGGCAACGCGGCCAACCAAACGGAGTTGTACACCGCAAAAGTTCCTCACTGGCGATCGACGTGGTGCGCCTATCGCACGAATGCGCCCCGCCCCGGTCCGTCCCGCAGCCACATCCAGCAAGAAACGAAGTGGTCCTGGGAAAACATGATTGACGAAATGGCCGACGCCTTTGGCGTGGATCCTGTGCAGTACCGCATGATGCACATGACGCAACTGAATCCCGGTGACGCGCGCCATCCTTACGAAACGATGCCCACAATGGAGGTGTTGCAGGAAGGCTCCAAGGCATTCGGTTGGGAGAAGCGCAATCCCGTCGCGGGCGGCAATCCGGGAAGATTCAAGCGCGGATTCGGCCTCGGCATGTCCCAGCATCATGGCGGGAACATGGGATATCACGAAGGTGAAGAGGCATTCGCCAAACTGGCCGCGCTTCCCGGCGCCAACATTTTTAGTAGCGACGTGGACCTAACCGCCGATGGCAACGTGACCATGAAGATCGCGCTTCCCGACAGTGGCTCTAACGCCGCTACGGCGCTGGCAGCTATGGTCGCGGAGATGCTGGGATTCACGACCTGCGAACATATCCGCCTGGTTTGGGGCGACTCGGACCTCGCACCGCTAAGCGATGAGTGGTTCGGTGGCCGCACAATCACCCTGCAAGGAGCGGCCATCTGCTTCGCAACCGACAAACTGCGAAAAGACCTGCTCGCACGCGCCGCCGACTTCCTGAAAACCGATACCGCCAAGCTTACGATGCGCGACGGCGTCATCTCCGCGAGCGATGATCCCAAGAAGAACACAACGTTCGCCGCCCTGGCCAAACTCAACAACGGCCTGATCCGGCAGACAGGCCGCGGCACCACGGGCGGCGAAAGGACCGCGACGAACAAAGGCGTGGGCGCGTGCTTCGTCGAAGTGGAAGTCGATACCTGGACCGGCAACTGGCGCTTTGTTCGGTCAGTTTATACGCACGATACCGGACTGGTGATCAATCCTGTCGTGTCCGAATCGGACATGGTGGGATCTTTGACGGAAAGCACTCAGGTAGCCACGGACTCCATTCCTTGGGACCGCGAATTTCCGGGTACGCGGCATTACAGCGTTGGGTACCTGTCCTACCGGCTTCCCACCATCATGGATATTCCCAAGTCCACGCAGGTGTACATCGACAGTCTGGAGCCGCGCTGGTTCTACGGGGTGAAGAGCTTCAGCGAAACAACTATTGGCTCAGTGCCGGGGGCGATCTCGAACGCGATATTCAACGCCTGCGGCGTCCGCATTCGGGAGCACCCCATCACACGGGAAAAGATTATGGCCGGACTCACGAGTAAACGTGCATCGCAAACTCCCGGGAGGCAAGCATGAAGAAAGTTTCCATCTACCGGCCAACCACCGTTGACGAAGCGATCCAGATCTTGTCGCAGCACGGCGCCAGCGCCTCCGTTTATGCCGGCGGCACGGACCTCCTCGTTCGCCTGAAGAATCGCTTGGAGCAGGCGCCCAGCTACCTGGTCGATATCAAGAAGATCGATCACCTCCGCTATATCAAGGAAGACGCGCAAGGCGGCGTCGAGATTGGCGCGGCTACGAAGCTCGCGGAGTTGGCCGATTCCCGGCTCTTGCAAGAAAAGTATCCGATGGTTGTGGAAGCGATCGGGAAGATCTCCTCTCCGGAATTGCGGAACGCGTCGACGCTTGGCGGCGACCTGTTGCAGGAAGTGTGGTGCCAGTATCTGCGCGGCGGTTATTCGTGTTGGAGAAACGGCGGATATCTATGCTATGGCGCCATCGGCGATAACAGCTACTATCACTCGGCTATGGGCGGACGCTTATGTTACGCGGTATATCCGGGCGACGCCGCCACCGCGCTGATTCCTTTCGATGCCCGCGCCAAACTGGCGACGCCTCAGGGAGTGAAGGAACTTTCCATCGAACAAATGGTGCCCGGGGATATGTTGGTGGACGGCAAGATCCAGTCGCACGTCGTTCGCTACAACGAGATCCTCACTTCTGTGGTCATTCCTCCGCCGAAGCCCGGCGTGCGGGCATCGTTCGAGAAGCTCCGGCCTCGGGGAGTTTGGGATTTCGCCATGGCCTCGCTGGGGATCAGTCTTCAACTTCGCGACAAGACGATTGAAGACTCGCGCGTCGTGTTTGGCGGCATCTCCGGCAAGCCTTATCGCGAAACGACAGTGGAGGCTTTCCTCAAAGGCAAAACCTTAAACACGGATTTGGGTGAGCAAGCGGTCTCCGTTGCCCTCGCCGGCGCAGCGCCGCTAAAGTACAACGCTACGAAGATCGACATGGCGAAAGGGCTCCTCGCCAGCGGCCTCGCAAGATTAAACACGTAGGCGGCATGCAACCTATTGAAGCCCTGCTGCTGGAGCCGGTCGGGTGCCTTGCCGAATTTCCATCCGCTCCTTTCCATGAAATCGCTGTCCGCCTGTTCGGCCGAAAAAGAAAAACCAGCTCGTCCGCCAGCCGGACCTATTGGCATCTACTGAACTTGATCGATGACATGGACACGCCATTCGACGAGGAAAAGAAAAGCATCGCGGAAGCCTTGGAAGTCGAAGCCGTGGATGCAGCAAATATCTATGAAGACGTTGTGCCCGCGCTTGCGGAGCTAAAATCCATGGGCACCCGGCTCTTTGTAGCGTCGTCGCTTTCGCGCAGGGCGGTGTCGAGGTTCGTCGAGCGGAATTCGCTTGGCGATTTCTTGTCGGGAGTATGCGCGCGCGACGATGCAGGAGGCGTGAAGTCGGCGCCACTTGTCAACGTGCTGGGCGGCGCGTGCCTTCCTCGGGAGAAGACAATGTTTCTCACGGACACCATGGAGGGCATTAAGATCGCCCGTAGCGTCGGTGTGCATCCCATCCTGATGATGAACGACCCCGACGAGGCCCAGCGCCTGGCAATGCACAACCCGGCGGGTGGCATCATTTCCTTGCATGAAATGCCCGACTTCCTCCGCCTAATCGCGGCGCAAAATCAGAGAAGCTGAACCGCAGCGGACAGGCTTCTGCGAAAGCAATGTTTCCCGTTGAGCGGAATCGACCAGAACTATCTCACGTCTACTGTTGTGACGCTCAGCGCGGGCAGCGGGAGGGTGAAGGACGAGCCGCTCGCGGGCATTGTTCCGTTGGAAACAGGTTGCACGGGGTTTTGTCCCTGGGCTGAAGCCGCGGTCATCTGATAAAGATGTGCGGCGCCTGAGAGGGTTTGGCCATGGATCGCGGTCACTTTTGCGGAGGTCGAGCGATTGACGGCCACGAAGACTACGCGGCCGGGCGTGCTGCTGTCCGCACTCGCGTAGACGACCACATCCTTTACGCTGCTGGATGTGGCCTGCAGCGAAATATCCCCGAAATTCGCATTGGCGCCATCAAAGTCGCGGAAGGCGCGGAATCCCGCCAACGCATAGGGATACGTGCCGCCGGGTGGCCAAAAATTTGCCGCGAAGACACCTTGCGCACCGAAAATACCGAGGTTGTCGGCCTGCGCAATTGTACCCGCGATGTGATTCCAGCCGCCGTTTTCGTATTCCGTGATGGCGATTTTCATGCCGGGGAATTCGGTGTTAATTTTCATTTGCAGACGGCCCAGGAGGTTGATCGGAGTTTGTCCGAGCTCATTGTAAATCCACGGATTGCTGTTGTTGTCGTCGTGAAACGTCGGATCCCACAGGTTCCGTGGACTTTGCACGATGAGCTGTACTTGCGCGTCTGTCAACGTTGCGCTGCTCAGGTTCAGTATGCGCGTTCCGCCGGAGTCGTAAACTTCCGCGTACCAATGGAAATCGTAAACATCGACAAGCGGTTTTCCATACGTAGTCGACGCGGTTTTGAGTGCTGACAGGTATTTATCCGGGAACCAGTTGTTCCCGCTCGGTGTAGCAGAAAGCTCGCCTTGCCAATTGTAGATGCCCTGGAAACCGTAATGGACAGGACCAAAGATAACCAGGTTCGGGAACTGGTCCTTGAGTGCCTTGGCCAGATTGATCGTTTTCGTGATGTAGTCGTCGGAGGTGACTGGACTGTGCCCCTGCACCTCCAGGTGCGTCGAGTTCCATAGTTCCGGCTCGTTGTCCAGGCTGACGAAGGTCGGCAGCGGCGCATTGACCCCGAAGATGTTCCCCGGAACCTTTTGATTCAGCGCCCAGAGAAATTCGTCCATGTACACGTTGGCATCCGTAGTGACCGGGGTGGCGGTAAAGGGAACGTTGGAGACCGTGCTTTTCTTGTCGACCACTTGTTTGAACCGCGCCAGGTCCGGCGGATTCGCCACGTTGACCGGGCCATTTTCGTCTGCGGACACGAGGCCTTGGAGCTGCACCGTGATGAGACTTGCTGTGTTCCTGGCTTGATCTCCCGCGATGAAACTGCGCACGGCTTCCCCGGGGACATTGCTGCTGCTGAGGTAATTGTCGTTGTCATAGATGTAATCGCTTCCAGCGTTCGAAGCGTTCGTCTCCCAGTTGTAAGCGGTCCAGCGATTTCCGCCGTCGCGGTCAAGGGTGAGCAGCGGCGGCGCGCCGGAAACGCCGTTATAAAAATTAATGCCGTAGATGTAAGGCGAAATCAGCTTGGTTTTGGTTGGATCAATGGTGATGACCACGTCGGGAGCAGTTCCCGCCGGAGTTGCCGATACTGGTGTGGAGTTCGCGCCTTCGCCTGCCGCGTCCAACGCTGAGACAACATAGTAGTAGGTTGTGTTGTTCGTCAGACCCGTATCGGTGAAGGTGGTTGCGGTCGGTGCAGCGACTTGCGTGTATGGTCCGCCGCTGGTGGTTCCGCGCTTGACATGGTAATTCGTAGCGCCAGCGCTTGCCATCCAGCTCAAGCTGACATTGCCGTTACCGGGAGTTGCCACCAATCCGGCCGGTGCGGCAGGTGGGGTTACCGAAGCCATGGGTGTTGCAGCCACCTCTGCCGAATTCGCACTTTCTCCCGCGGAGTTTAGGGCAGAAACCACATAGAAATATCGTGTGCCGTTGATCAATCCAGTATCGGTGAAGCTATTGGACGTTGGAGAACTTACGGCAGTGTACGGCCCGCCCGTTGTGGACGCCCGCTTCACGTTGTAGCTGGTGGCGCCGTTGCTGGCGTTCCACGTGAGACTAACTTGTGCGTTTCCGGGGGCGGCTTGCAAGCCCGACGGAACGGACGGAAGGGCAACTGAAACCGTAGGAGTGGCGCTGGCTTCGGCGGAGTTGGCGCTTTCGCCCGCTGAGTTGTAAGCGGAGACAACGTAGCAATGTTTTGTGCCGTTCGTAACGCCTGTATCCGTGAAGCTGGTAGAGCCCGTGCCTGCGATTTGCGTGTACGGCCCGCCACTGGTCGTCGAACGCTTGACGTAGTAACCCGTGGCGTTGGCGCTTGCCGACCAACTGAGACTCACTTGCGCATTCCCCGCGGACGCCTGCAAGCTGATCGGCGCAAAGGGAACTCCCGCGCCTCCGCCGTTTCCTTTTCCGTTTCCACTGGAATAGCCGCTCGTGCATCCGGAGAGGCCCATGGCAGCCAGCGCGGCTATCCACAGAAGTACTCGTAGTTGTACCGAAAGTTTTTTGGGCACGGTTATTGCCCGCAATAAGAGTGGAGTCAATCCTCTCACTAGGGTAATGGTCTGGACGGAGCGGGCACAACTGTACAAGGGTTCAGGAAGAGACCAGTATCTCTAAGCGTTTTCCCACCTCCCGACAAGCCAAATTGCTCCACCAAGGAGTGCGGGTGGAAGGATGGTGGGAGAGGCGGAGGGGCTCCAAACAAGACCTCTCGACTGAAACCACGAAACCTGCTTGACTCAGATCGGCCTTTTCATGGAAGGACTTGGAGGCACGCAAAGGCTCGGCATTCCCGGGGTTCAGGCAACAGCAGAGCAGGCTCCTGCAAAGCAATAAGCGAGTTGGTTGTTTCGATAGCACGATGTTTCAGAAAGTCAGGATGCTGCAACCGGACGAGGTATACTGTCGATGCTCACTACCCGGAGAAGCGGTGCATGAAGAGACTGCGGATCGTTGTTTCACTTCCGAATGATAATGCCTACCAACATGAGCAGAAGTCAGTAGCAAGGTCAACCGCACAACGTCTGGGCCTCGATCTACAAGTCATCCAAGCAGCTGATGATTCCACAACTCAGAGCCAGCAGTTACTCAAAATCGTCGAATCCTCCACGGAACTCCCGCCCAATGCATTCTTAGTTGAACCTCTGAGCGTGACCGGGCTTCGCCGCGTCGCCGAAGCGGCGGTTGCGAAGGGTATTGCGTGGGTTATGAGTAACAGCGAGGTGGATTACATCAAACACCTTCGCAAAAGCCCGAGTGTTCCCGTATTTACTGTGACTCAAGGGCAACGCGAAATTGGCCAGCTTCAGGGCAAGCAGCTTGCCACACTTTTGCCTCAGGGCGGATCTGTCTTGTACATCGAGGGGCCGAGCATGAGCTCTGTCGCTGTTCAGCGACGCGAGGGCATGGAAAGTGCCAAGTCCCGGAATATACGGATAACGGCGATCCATAGCAATTGGAACGAAGAGAGCGCCTATCAAAGTGCAAGCACCCGGTTACAGCTTGCGTCATCTCGCGGGGAGAACTTTGACCTGGTGGCCGCTCAAAGCCATGAACTTGCGTTAGGAGCCAGAAAGGCGTTCCGGAGTATCGACAATATAGAACTGAGGGAAAAATGGCTCGGATTGCGGTTCATTGGCAGTGGTATTTCAGGACAAGTGAAACCTCTAGTTGATGCGGGCGTTTTGGCCGCCGCCGTGGTTACATCCGTGACGATGGAAGTTGCCCTCAAACTTCTTGTGCGCGCAATCGAAACACAACTCCTACCGGCCGAACGTAACGTTGTGGAAGCGACGTCGTATCCCGATTTGAAAAAAATGGCGGCACGGTGATGGGTGATAAAGGACGCTGCATGGTGCTGTTATTTGGCTGACGGTGGCTAGTCGTTCAACCAAAACTCGTCCGTCACCCTGATAAGTCAGGTGGTCTCAATGGGTCGTTGCAACACTTGCTCGAAGTCCTCTTGTAGGAGTCTAGGAGGCTGATTTCATTCGCAGGCATCAATTCAACCAAAACAAAAGCTCTGGTTAGGTTCTGATGGGGTATTGCCTTACAGATTGATTCTCGATGGGAAGTATTGTGAGATCAACTGGTTATCTGGTGTTGCATCGACCGGTTGAGCCGGCACAGCTTATCGGTGACTCATTCTTGCCGCACATGGCAGATTCCCAGTTTCCGATAATGCGTTTCTCAAGACTTAGCCAATCAAGGTAAGAAGTTGTTTGCCGCACTTGCTCTGATGGTACGCTTGCCCAATGTTTGAAACGTCATTGATGTCGCTGGAGCCTGCTCTGCTCTGCGAAATTCGGGTCTGCGAAATTCGTTGTAAAGGGGGCAGGAGAGGAGTACCATGCGCCAGACATTGAGCTAAAACGGAAATCCCGGACAGATACGAGCGGAGAATACACATGTTGACCCGAAGCTGCCTGAAACACGCATTTCTGGCGGTCGCAGTTTGTGCGATGCTCTGCGCTCTCACGTCCACCCTGCGAGCTGCGCAGCAGGCCACCACTCCTGACCTAAAGCCGTACCAGACAATGGCCCAGGAAGCGCTCAAGCTGGTGACCGCCAAAGATATGAAAGGGGCCTCGAAAAAGATGGACGAACTGGAAGGAAAATGGGATTCGAGCGGGTTGGACCAAACCTTGCCCAACATCGACAGTGAAATGGACGCCGCGAAAGCCGCAGTGAAGTCGGGTGATGCGAAGAAGGCCATCGCCGAATTGAATACGTACCTGGGCTTGCTTGCCAGGGCCTCGAAGCCTGCAAAAAAGTAAGCAGCTAGATCCATCGATAAGTTTGGCCCCTGAAATCTCCATCCCCGTTAAATACGTCCTAGTCAAAGGTCTATCCAAATTGATGGTGCCAAGCTTTGTCCAGAATATCGCTCGCGAATATCGGAGCTTCGGCACCGAAAATCTACATTTAGTGGTCGCGATTGCCCGGCGATGCTTCAGACCATGCTTCAGCAGAAAGCCCAGTCCCGATAAGTCGTCTTATCGTCACGTGGGATTGGCCGGGTTCCCAGACACTGATAACCCCGTTTACCGAGAGCTGCCCAGTACATCACTTCGCAATTCGCTTCAATTACATTCGTTCCACGTTGTCCCAGAGATGGTGACGTACCAACTGCTTTCAAGGCGTCGAACTTCATTAACTTTACAAGGCAGGCCGGGATACTTACCGGGCTGATGACTTAACGCTGCCGAGGCCAGCGAATTGGATGGATCGAAAACTAAATAAGTGTAAATGGCTGCAAACGCTGGCCCCTCCATGTCCCAATTGGCGTGTCGCAATTCTCCGTTCGCGGAGGTCGATTCAAGCTGAAAATCGCGCTTGTATTTTGCAGACCGGGCCAGCCATCTTACCTTCTCGCTGACTGCAAGGGGGTGTGACCATTCGTAGCGGTAAAGGGACAGTGGGATACCCCAGAGGATCACCAGCCACACCAATATTCGTGAAGCGTGTAGTCTATCTGGGCGGCTCACGGCTGCAACAATCAACACGCCAATCAGGACCAAGCCGATGCATAGAATTGGTAGAATGACAAAAAATCCAATGAAAAAGATTGCATCCATACCGCCGCTGGCCATCAAGAAGAACCAGATCACGAACCAAGCAGCTGCAAAATACGCCGGTTTTCGCCAATTATGGCCGGCCGATGGAGTCGTTTTCTGGATCATATGGGCGAATTATTGCGCGCAACCAGATTAATGCCCTTCAACATCGTAGTCGGCATTTTACCAGGTAGAGAGCCAGTTCCTGAGAAGTTACCTTCTCGGAATGTGGAAATTGGAACATTTCGGGGACCTTCAAAACTTTCAGCCAGCTGCTGCTCTTATTTCGGCCCTCGATATTGTCTTACCAAGCTGATACTGAAATGAGCGGGGTCTGCGATTTGGGAATCGTGGGTGGCTTGCTCAAGTGCAGACAGGACAACATCAACGTCCAGCGGTCGCCGGAGAAATGCCAGATCGCCAAGACATGTAGCCGCCGCCCAACGCACCGACATGTCCGGTGCGTTCAAAAGTTTGAGGCACTGGTCTTGTACCCATATCGAATCATCATCGTATTTCGACGCGGCATAAAGAGCATTTGCGACAGCTTTCGGATCACCGCTCTCTATCTGCTTTACTAGCTCTTCCCGTGTGGACGGGCGCACGGATTCATATTCAAAGCCGCTCATTACATTGATCCACCAGTGCGAGAAATTCTAGCATGCCAACCGTGGGGGGAGTTCGTCAGGGCCAAGTCCCGTGCAGTCGGCTTCTCGGAATGTGGGCCGGAACTATTCCCTTTCGATCGAACCTGTTCGCAATCACGGCCAGGCGGAGCAGCACTGATTCCCGGTCCGAGATCTTGGCCCCAGAATTTCGGAAATGTGTGAGCCAATCTGCCTCCCATTTTCGCTTTATAAAGTGAAGGCGTGGTATGGACTCCAAGCCGATACTCATCGAGATCAGACAGAAAGACGGAATTTGCCTTGTGCGCTGCGAAGGGCGTTTGGTCACAGCGGACCATAAATATCTGCACGCCAAGAAAGATGAAATTAAAGGAGCGAACTGCAAGAAAGTCCTAGCCGATTTCAGCGAAGTACCCGAAATCGGCTCTGCAGGAATCGGTTTCATCGTCGGCGTTTACACGTCCACCAAGAACTCCGGTGGACGTTTCGTACTCGTGGGGCTACGGCCCCGTGTGCGTGAAGTGCTTGATATCACGAGCGTCAGCACAGTAATCCCCTTGGCTGCGGATATCGCGTCCGGGCTGGTCACACTGTGCGATGAGGGCTTGGCAGCGGGCGCTCAGAACTACGGTTTAGCCAAGACGCGATAAGTCGGCTTCTCGGAATGTGGCCCTCGGGTTTTATGGGGAGTGCTCCCAAATTCCGATAATCCTGTCCATCAGGGGTTACGATCACGCAACTGAGTGCTTAAGACCGCCCATTGTCGTGCATAGCTCGGTCATGCCGCACGATCTCAAATTGCAGATTAAGTTTTGCCTTTGGATCGGGGTAGCGATCCGCTCCTATAAAGATTTGAAACTTCAGTGTCGGAATGGGTCGGAGCGCCGGTTTGAAGGTAGTTCTGCGGTTCTAATTCACGGGCAGTGCCCGAGGCGGCATCCGCGCTTCTTGATGTCGTGAATTTCCTCGAGCTGCGGAGGAATGAACCCGTCGCGATTTGGCATTTTGATAGCCGGCAGCGTTTTTGCATCGATCGTGTCGGTTTCCTTGATGATGTCGTTCTTATAAAGTAAAAACGCCGTTAATGCATAGGCTTGGTCCGGTTTGAGCGAACCTTCCTGCCCTCTTGGCATGGCTTTGTAAATGAAATCAAAGATCGTCGTTGCGAAAGCCCAGTAACTTCCGACAGTGAGCACGGGTTGCGGAGTCGTGAGGGTGCCCTTGCCGCCAACCAGTCGCGGAGCCATCTGCGATCCCTGACCTCCAGGACCGTGGCAAACAACGCATTTTTCCGCAAAGATCGCCGCGCCTTCCTTCGCAGTCCCATTGCCGGGCGGCAATTCCTTTCCCGCCGGACCCACCGCTGTATCCCACGCTCGGATTTCATCCGCGGTCGGGGCGCGGCCAACATTCTTGTAATTGGGGGCCTGTGACCACGCCGCAATACAAGCCAGCAGCGATGCAGGGAACACAAAAAGCTTAAAGAAACAGCGCATTGAGCACGCTCCCGTCCTGGTTAATCTTCCATGGCTGGATGGCGTTGAAGTGGCCGATAAGATTCGTCGAAGTATTGTAATAATCCTCGCCAATGTGCCAGATTCTTGAGATTTCATCGCGGGTGGGCTGCACCTCATTGCGCTCGTCGGTGCTTCGTGACTGAAGCACAACTTCCTCGCCGTTCCATTCCCAGGGAAATACGAAACGCGTATGGGCCTTGCGAGCCACAGGTTCCTGCAGCTGCGCATCGGTCCACGTCTTGCCGTTGTCGGTGGAAATTTCGACTCGGCGAATCGCCCCGCCGCCCGACCATGCCAGCCCGCTAATTTCGTAATATCCCGGGCCCGCCATTTGCTGTCCACCCGATGGCCGCGTGATCACGGATTTCGGCCCCAGTTCGAATTGGAACCAGCGCGCCTTGCCGTCTAGCCTCAAACTGGGATACTTCGTGCTTTCCCGCATGTCCATATACGGCTCGTCAACCAGCTTGATTCGCCGCAACCATTTCACGTTGTTGATGCCTTCCCAGCCGGCGACAATCAGGCGCAAGGGGTAGCCCTGCTCGGGTCGCACCGCCTCGCCGTTCTGTCCATAGGCGACCAGGCAATCGTCCACGCCTTTCTCGATGGGAATACTTTTCAAGTGGTGTGGCGCATCAGCACCTTCGGCGACCATCCACGTCGCGGTTTTCTGCACGCCGGCTTGTTGCAATAACAATGAGAGCGGCACGCCGGTCCATAAGCTGCAGCTGGTCAGGCCGTGAGTATCCTGCGCAGTCGCCGTCGAAGCCCTGCGCGCCGCACCTGTAGGGCCGGTCGGACCGCTGTTGGCGTTGCATTCCACGAAATGGAATCGCGAAACGGAGGGAAGGCGCTTCAATTCATCGAGGCTGAAAATCAGCGGACGATCCACCATGCCGTGAATGAGCAGCTGATGCTGCGCCGGATCGATGTCCCGAGGTTCGTGCCCGTGAGAAATAGTGAAATGCAGCGGAGCCGGCGTAATCATGCTCAACTGATATTGAATCGGGTTTCGAAAACCGTAGTCCCGCGCGCCACTTTGGCCCTCCGGGGGCCATAGGTGTTTTCCTTTTCTCGTCCAGCTCTCGAAATGGGACCGCTGGCCATACTCGTGCAACTGCTCAACCGTTTCGGACTCTGGTGGCGTGGCGCCAGCGGGCGTAATCGCGCCCGCCGCCAATCCTGCCAGCGCAGCGCTGTTTTTCAGGAATTGCCTGCGGCCGGATTTTTTCGAATTCATCTGCCCCTCCTTGCGGTTATCAAGGGAAATAGCATGTCCTCTGCGGTTCATACCAGAAACTGATCCGGCACCGAAATTTCGGCTTCGCGGATCGAGTCCCACTTAGCTGTGAGAGATGGAATTTCCGATTTTTCCCGCCAGCTGGCCAGGATGCTACACCCATGAACACATGGCTGCATCACAATTCTCGTTGCCTAGAGGTCCTAGCCTGTGAAACCCGTAAGCACACATGCACGACGCCGATTTAACTCAACCCCTGAATTGTGCGTGTGGGCCGCCTAGCGATTGCTTTTGGTCGTTGATTGTTCGGTAGTAATCAACTCCTGATGGACGGATTTCCACTGGCCCGATTTTCGACCGAAATTGCAGGCGAACAAAAAGCGAATTTAGAGAACAAAATGAACATTGACGAAGGTCAACGTATGGAAAGGGAGGATGGTTCACTGTGGGACGAGTTTGAACTAGGCTGCAATTAGCTATTGATTTTTGTGGCGGATGACGCTACTTAGTTACGGGGTGCTTTGGCGGTTGCCATTGGAATGAGGTCTCGTGCTTGATGAAATACAGGTTTTACCTGATTCCACTGGCAAGCCACATGTTAATAGGATGCCGGGCGACTATAAAATTTGACGTGGGCAACGTGTTTGGCGTAGGATGCATCTGGAATTTCGTGTCTGATAACTTTTTTGCTTTAAAAGTCTATTTCCTTGCTATACCCAGATAGCTGAGGACGGACGAGGCCAGCGCCAATGCATGGCCGTGGGCTCCCGGGTCAAGTGGTTTCGCAGGCGCTGCTCATTTGCGACGCCCTGTGTCCCGCAAGTGTCCAGGCCTAGCTTCAGCTCTTTGGGGGGCGCAATGATGTTCCGAGTGTTCCAATTCAGCTCTCGGCTAGTGCTCCTTGTTCTTGCACTGGCCTTCATCCGCACGGCGGATGCGCAAAAGCAATCCACACGGAGCCCGCACGGCCCGTTGGCGATTCCTTGCGAGAACTGCCACACCAGCACCAGCTGGGTTCCGATTCGCGCCATTCCTGAATTCAACCACGACTCCACGCGATATCCCCTTCGCGGCATGCACGAAAAAGTCTCCTGCACGCAGTGCCACATCAAGCCGGTCTTTACCGATGTCGGGAAGAATTGCGCGGACTGCCACGCCGACATTCATCGCCGTCAAATGGGGGCCAATTGCGCCCAGTGCCACACCGTCTCCGGTTGGAATGTCTCGAATCAGTCGATCAAGGAGCACTTCAACAGATTTCCGCTGCTCGGTGCGCACGCTGTGGTGCAGTGCGACGAGTGCCACAAGAGCGCTGCAGTCGGAAATTTCTTGGGACTTTCGACAAATTGCGATTCCTGCCACATGAAGGATTGGCAGGGCACGACGTCTCCTGCACACGCTCTCTCCCCGTCGAATTTCCCTCCGAATGAATGCCAGACGTGCCATCAAAGCTTCGACACCTGGTTTGGTTCGACGGCGGTTCAACATGATAAGCCGCCCATCAGTTTCTCGCTGACTCTGGGCCATGCCGTGCCGTGCGAGCAGTGTCATGTTGGTGGCAACTTCAACCTGCACATTGCCGCAAATCAATGCGGCACCTCCGGCTGCCATTTGATCACTTGGCAGAACACCAACGCCCCTCCGCACTCCACAGCCGGGCCTTCCTTCGGGCTGGCGAACTGCAACAATTGCCATACGCCAGCCGGTTGGACCGCCCCGTTCGATCACAGCGGTACCGGGTTCACCTTAGTCGGTACGCACATGTCCCCATCGCCCACGCCCTGCGCCTCCTGCCATGTCAACAACAACTACACCCTCAGTTCGACGGACTGCTATGGCTGCCACCAAGCCGTATTCCAGACCACCACCACGCCGAACCACGTTACGGCAGGCTTCCCCACGACTTCCTCCGCTTGCGCCACCTGCCACACGATCACCACTTGGTCTGCAGGAGTTTTTGACCACAGCGCGACGGGCTTTCTCCTCACCAATGGGCACGCCAACGTGCCTTGCTCTTCCTGCCACGTCAGCAACAATTATTCTTTAAAGATCGCCCCAAGCGCTTGTGGAGACTCGGGCTGCCATTTGGCGAAGTGGAACCAGACCAACAACCCAGTGCACAGTACATCCGGATCGGCATTCCTGCCGGGGAACTGCGCCAGTTGTCACACGACGTTGGGCTGGGACACCGCGACGTTCGATCACAGCGTTACGGGCTTTCTCCTCACCAACGGGCACGCCAACGTACCATGCATTTCCTGCCACGTAGCCAACAACTACCTGCTCAAATCCGCCGCCTGCTACGGGTGTCACATCCCTGCCTGGCAAAGCACCGCGACGCTCCCCGGCATACCGAACCACATTACTGGCGGTTATCCGCAGACTTGCGAGTCGTGCCACACCACTTCCTCGTGGCTGGGGGCAGTCTTTGACCACAGCTCGACCGGTTTCACCTTGACTGGAATGCATATCTCTCCAGTGCCGACGCCTTGCGTCTCCTGCCACGTAAACAACAACTACACGCTCACATCCGCCGCCTGCTACGGGTGTCACATCCCTGCCTGGCAAAGCACCGCGAACCTCCCCGGCATACCGAATCACATTACTGCCGGTTATCCGCAGACTTGCGAGTCGTGCCATACAACGAGTTCCTGGCTGGGCGCGGTCTTTGACCACAGCACCACCGGTTTCGCCCTGACCGGAATGCACATCTCGCCGGTGCCGACCCCCTGCATTTCCTGCCACGTCAGTACGGCTCGGCCGCCAATCGATTGTTACAGTTGCCATACTGCCCAATGGCTCAGCACAGCAACTCTGGGCGGGTCGGTACCAAATCACATGGCCGCCGACGCGTCCGTCGCGGGAATCCTCAATACTACAGCCGCCTGCTCGACCTGCCACAACACGACCAGTTGGCTGACAGCGACGTTTACACACTCCTGGTGGAGCCTCAATCACGGCGGTGCCGGTGGCATGTGCCTCACTTGCCATGTAAATTCCTCCGGCCCCTCCGCTACCTATGCGATTCCTACGTGCTCGAATGGCGGTTGCCACACCCGGCCGGGAATCGACAACAGGCACCAGAACAATCCGAACTACGTCTGGAGCAGTGGCCCCACCTGCTATACCTGCCACAAAAACGGTGGTGGATAGGTGAACAACGGGTTGCCTCGGCTCGCACTCAATTCCGTCTTGTTGCTGGGAGTTGTTTTCTCGGCTGCTCACGCGGCGCGGTCTGCCCAGACGCAGGCCGCTACTCCCCAACCCAAAAATATTTTTCACCTCAAGTACGTGACCGAAGAAACCGTCTATCTGGATGCCGGGCGCAACGCCGGATTGCAACAGGGCATGCTCATGCATCTGGTCCACGCCGACCCCAACGGCGGAACGACCGAGGCGGTGAGGTTTCAGGGGCAGGAACCCATTGCCGATGTGCGCATATTTTCCGTGGCTGACTCCTCCTCTGCCGCGGAAATCATCAAATCGCGGGATGTTTTAGTGGCTGGTGACATTGCCTATCTGGACGTGGAAAGCGTCCACCTGCGGGAAGCCCAGAGCGACGCCATGGACTCGCAGAATTATCCCGTGGTGGTCACCTTTTCCTATGGCGACCCCCTGGATGAAGAGATCCGTGCCACCACGGTCTCCGAAAGACATATGGCCCCGGTGGAAAATCAGATGCGTGGCCGCATTGGATGGGACTTGGGGACTCTTTCCGAACCCGGAGGTCTCTCCTCGCGGCAAGTGGGTTTGCTGGTGCAGGCGGACATGAGCCGCCTCGGCGGCACGTACTGGAATTTCACGGGCTATTGGCGGGGTCGCCTGAATTCCCAAAGCACGGGGAGTGGGCGCGGGGCCACGCCGGTCACCCTCAACGACCTGATCAACCGGACTTATCACCTGGGGCTGTTTTATCAAAATCCGGACTCCCTGATCACTCTGGGAGTGGGCCGGCTGTATCTTCCTTGGGCCTCCAGCTTGAGCACCATTGACGGCGGCTATATTGGACGCCGGCTCACGCAAACCGTCACCGTGGGCGCCTTCGGCGGCTCCACCCCGGATCCCACGTCCTGGAGCTATAGCCCCAACCAACACATTGCCGGAACCTTCCTCAATTATGAACGCGGCGACTTCCAACACCAGCGCATCAGTAGCACCATGGGGTTGGCTACGACCAGCATTGGATGGCATGTGGCGCGCGAATTTGCCTTCTTTGAAAATACGCTCTCTCTGGGACGATCTTTTTCCGTTTACAATTCCCTGCAGGCCGATAACGGCCGGAACGTGGTCGTAGGAACTTCCTACAAGACTGGAATCACGCAGAGTTTCACCAGTGTGCGCTATCAGCCCATTACGCTGTTGAGCTTCAATCTGAACCACAATTATCTGCGCAATTTGCCGACCTTTGATCCGGCCCTGATCAGCACGGGCCTGGTGGATCAGTACCTGTTCCAGGGTCTGAACGGCGGTGTGCGCCTGGAATTTCCCTATCACATCGCTGTGTCTACCGATATCGGACGCAGCAAGAACAACACTGATACTTCCTCCTCCTGGAATCAGATGTACGGCCTCAATTTTGGGGATATCCGGGGCAGCGGTGTGCAATTGGACCTCCGCTACACCAAATTCGACAGCTCGTTCGGACGTGGCACCTACGAGTACGTGGCCCTATCCAAAAATCTTTCCGAACGCTTGCACGTGCAGGTGCAAGGCGGCACGCAGCATCTCCTGTCCAGTTATAGCGCCAACTCCAGTTCCCGCTTCGTGACCGGGACCGCGGATTGGACCATCGGATCGCGCTACTTTATGGAAGGGCTCTACACTTGGAACACCGGCACTTCCCTGAATTACCGCCAGATGAATTTGACGTTCGGGTACCGCTTCGGAGGCTTCCTCCGCAAATGAGTACCCCACCACAACCACTCGCGATACTCGCTCGGGGGCGCTCGTTTTCGTTTTGGCGTGGCGTGGTCCTGGTGGCCATGCTGGCCGCTTTGGCGATACCCTGCGGGGCCCAAGCTTCACCGGACACTCCTGCCGCACCGGACTCCCTGGAGGCGTTGGCGAGGGCCCGCGACCGCGTGCAAATGTTCTTCGACCAGTTTTCCAACGTGGCCTGTACCGAGGCAGTCACGCAAATTGTGCTGGGCCAAAAAGGCCGGCTCTCCTATCGGGAAAATTCGGCCTACGATTACCAGTTTTTGGCCACCTCCGAGGGTGGCACGATGAAGGTCACTGAATCGCGCAACACGCACAACCCGGCCTTCCGGGATCCCGGTCGCACCTTGCTGATCACCAATGGATTCGCAAGCATCCTTCTGGTCGTCCACCCCATGTATGAAGCCAGCTACACGTTCGAGCCGGCGGGAGAGGAAAGCCTGGGAGGCGGCACGCTCGCGAAAGTTCGTTTCACGCCGGTGGCAGGAGCGACCTCCCCGGCGGCATTGCGGCTGCGCGGGAAAAATTACCCCCTGCCCCTATCCGGCACTCTCTGGATCGAGCCGCAGACAGGCGTCATCGTGAAACTGGAAGCGCAAGTGGACTCCAGCTTGAGCGAACTGGGACTTGCGGGACTGCAGACCGAGGTGCGCTACGCGCCGCACACCTTTCACGATCCCGAGGAGACCATGTGGATTCCGGAGTCCGCCGTGATCGATGTCGAGACGCCGCGCCAGCACTGGCGCAACCTGCATCACTTCAAGGATTACAAGAGATTTAACGTGGGCATTCATGAAGAGATCGGGCAAAGCCGATGAGCCAATCCGCGACCACCGTACAAACCGTCGTTCTCGGCGCGAATTCGACGGAGAAAAACCACCGTCGGCTTGTGGCGGCCGGCTGGCTGACGTCCCTGCTGTTCGTGGCCGGATTCGCCCTCTACGGACTCGATTACTACGCACTGGGTTCGGGTGAGCGGCCTTTTTCGCCCAAGCACGAGTTGTTGCGGCCCAGCGGCGGGATTGGCGTCAACTTGGGCGTGTTCGGTGTACTCCTGTTTTTCTTGATTTATCTCTACCCGCTGCGCAAGAAATGGGCCTGGTTGGGCAGGCAGGGCAATGCCCGGCACTGGCTGGATTTCCACGTTATCCTGGGCACCGTCGCGCCGTTGGTCATCGCATTGCATTCCTCCTTCAAATTCGGCGGCATCGCCGGGATGGCCTTCTGGATCATGACTATGGTCACGCTCAGCGGCTTCATCGGCCGCTATTTGTACGCCCAAATCCCGCGCTCCTTGAACGCGGCAGAGCTTTCCTTCCAGGAGGTTCAACAGATGGAGGCCCGGCTGCGCCAGGACGCGGAAGAAAGACATGACCAAATCGGCGCGGATCTCCTCCTATTGTTGGCCCTACCGTCGCCAGACCAGGTTGCGCACATGTCGATCTTGAGCGCTCTCGGCTGGATGACTTGGCTCGATTTCAAGCGCCCATTTCAAGTGTCGCGGCTGCGCCTGCAGGCGACAGGCTTCGCGCCGTGGCTCCTCTCCCTGTGCGGCATTTTTCCTACCCGCAGTCCCCAGCTCGAGCGCATCATTCAAGCGGCCCGTAAGCAGGCGTCCCTTTCCAAACGCGTCCTGTTCCTCTCCCGCACCAAGCAGGTCTTCCTGCTCTGGCACGTCGTCCATCGCCCCTTCAGCTATTCCTTTGCCTCCTTGGCCATCGTCCACATCCTCGTCGTCCTCGCATTGGGCTATCTGTAGACCCAACGAAATTCCTTGTGACGTCCGCAGCTAAGATATGAATTGTTCCTCAGTCGGAGACTAGGGCGGGGGCGCGCAGAGTGTGGAAAGACTCCAGGGGCACGCAGAAAAAGACGCGTATAAATATTGCAAGTGGTTCAGAAGGTGGGGAAGTCACCGGAGGTTGAAGCCTGCGGATCCGGACCGGCGCGTTGCAGCAGGCGTCGCCTTGGCCCTTCGGCCGCTTGTTTCTGAGCAAGCCATCGTTCGTGGCGTGACCGATGACGCGTTCGGCGACCGCGCGGGAGCTTCAAACAACATTTGATCTTGCCGGTCACGCCGTGTTTTGGCTTGCTGATGTACACAGCATCGTCACGAAATCCGATGAAACGGCGCCGCCCGCAGACTCCAAATAATCCTTCAAGTGCTTGAGGCTAATCTTGTGATACCTGTGGGTCTTCGGTGTGCGAATGGGCGGCTTCGAGTACATCTGCGGCAGCTGGCCGGCCCATTTCATACGTCAATCCCCTCGAACTGCGAGTCACATCGTAGAAGCCCTTCAGGTGCTCGGCGACACGTGCATCCATTGCCTGCTTGGCTTCGTCCCGTTTCTCTTTGCCAGTCGAGAATCTGTACAGCTTTCCGTTGAGGGTGAATGCCATCCACCAGTAGCGCGATTCCTTGCGGCGATAAAGTTCTGCCATGGGTCACTCCTTTCGATCAGTCCTCTCGTGAGTGGAATACGTAACTTTATTCAGCCTATGAATCCGGAACCGTTTCGCTTCAATGAACTCCCACGGTCGTCTAAGTAGTGCCGCAAGGGCGTCTGAACGCGATATGCCCTCGATTGAAAATTTCAAATCATGCTCTTAACGGTACAGCAAAATCGTTTTGTATGCGTTGCGCCATGTCAAGCTCCATCATGCGAACTTGCGGTGTCCAAATACTATTTCTCCACGAGTCCGTCAGCTCGCTCAATTCCTGCGGCCATACGTTCCGCCATACGTGTCGGTCTCTCCGGCGTCCGCACACGTGCAGGCCCGGACGCTGGGGTCTTTAGCCGGCTTTCTGAGTCCACCAGAAAGGTGGCCTCAACAACGATGCGCTCGCCTGGCAGCACACCTCGCAGGATCTGAACTCGCTCACCAACGTGCCATCCGGTTTCGACCTCGCGAGGCTCGAACGTGCCTTCACCGTGCTCGACATAGACGCGAGCGTGCGCTCCGGAATCGATTAGTGCGTCCACCGGTACCGTGACCGCGGGCGCTACACGGATAGGCAACTCGACGTCGACCACCATCTCGGGCCTTAAGATGAATTTCGGATTGTCAACTTCCAATCGAAACTTCACGGTCCCGCCACTGCCAACGGATTGCGGTAGGCTGTCAGCAATGCGCGCGGACAATTGCCGCCCTTCGTCTTTCAAGTCGATCTGCGCGACGCCGCCGGGGTGCAGGTACGGCGCATCCTGTTCATAAATCTCCGCGACCACCCACACACGGCTCAAATCCGCGACGCGGTAAAATTCCATGTCGTGATCGAAATGCTCTCCAGGCGAAATGTTCCTAGCGAGAATGAACCCGTCCGCTGGCGCCACGACATCAATACTTTCCGGCAGCTGGCGGGTATCGGCCATACGCTTAATTTGAACATCGCTCATGCCCAGATTGCGCAGGCGATCCGTGTAGCCTTGCATACTGCTGGACCCTTGCTTGGACACAGCGCCGGGAAATGGCATTGTCCTGTTCCCGTCGCTGCCCGTGGCGCCGGGCACGCGCTCGCTGGCGGCCAGAAACCCGGAAGCTACCGCCAAAAAGTCGGGCGAATAATAGGACGCCAGTTTCTGGTCCTTCTTAACCAGCATTCCCACCGAATCGTTGTAAGTCTCTCGAATGAATCCTTCCAATCCAGAGTTGACCTTGTATATCCGCGTATCTTCCGCAGCGACCCGGCCAATGACGCGGACGATGCGCGTGGAACCGGTTTTTTCAACCGGAGCGACCCGGAGGCCCATTAATCGCTGCGTGGCGGCATCGATCGTGACCGCTCCTACGGGCAAATTGGACAGGGGCGAAGATGTCTGTGCATTCCCCCCGTCCTCGATATAGACCGGGACCAACGGCATTCCGCAGTCAGGGGCAATACCCGGCTTGTCGGATTTGTAGGAGGGGTGCATGGGGTCCACGTAGTAGAGTACGCGCCGCCCCGCCTTGTTACCTGTTTGCAAATGCGAATTGTACCGGCCCACTCCGTAGGACGCAGTTAGGGCCGCAACCACCGCTATCGCGAGACTCATCCGCCGCATTTGGCTCGTCCCTTCTCCATCTTAAAGACCCCGCATTAAAGCTCCGCGTCTGTCCGTGCCGCGGTCGGTTCCGAATATGCTAAGTCTTTGCGTGGGCGTAAATGCAAGAAGACCAGGTCCTCAGAAGGGGATTGCGGTCCAACCTTAGCCAGTGAAACCATATCCGGACGCCCAATTCACCGTGTCCAAACAGTCCTAATTACCTTCACATGCGCCAAGGAGAGACTCATCCGTCGAACCATCCCCATAGCCTAATTCTTTTTCTGTACGTCTCCGACTTCCGGTTTCGAAAAGAGCGATTCATCGAGCTTTGGGTTCACCGCCACCTTTTCGATGACGATTTTCTCTGGCGGAACGGGAGTACTCCTGATCCCCAGCGCTTTTGGGGGCATGGGAAGAACCCTCGTCTCCAGAACGTATGGAATCAGGAGTCCATTTACGGGCCGATAATCATGGTAATAGACTTCCACGGGACGGTACTCACCATCCATCCGCCTGGGCTGCCCTTCGATTTTCGCTTCCAAGAAGGACTGCGCGTCAATCCAGACATGGATCGACTGCCCGTTGTTCATCGTCAATTTAATCCTATAGGTATCGCGGCCTTCGACCTTTTCTGTGCCGTCCAGCTCGATCTTGGTACCCTTGGCAGCATAGTCGACCAGGGGACCATCGAGGTCTGCTTGCATGGATGCTGACTTCATTTCTTCCGCCGTATATGGCTCGACCACACGCCGGTTAAGGAATGGCCTTAGCTTCCAGCCATTCGCGCCGTCAAACACTTGGATCGCCGTCTCGCCTTTGAACGCAAGCTCGACGCGCATTTTGCGGGGACGCTTCAGCTCCATCACAAACGGCAGTTGAGCCTCCTCAACCGGCCGCTGGGGAATCTCCTTTGCGGTGGGCATCGGGCCCGGGGGTGGAACTGAAAGTGTAGACCGTCGATTCCCCCCGGCGCCCAGTTTTCCCTCCAAAGACATCGTTTGGACTGCACGCCAGGCCTGCAATCCGCCTCGGGCCGCGACATTCTTGTCCACGATAGCGGCTGCGGAAAGATTAGCTCCCGTCGGGGTATCCCCCGCTGCGAAGAGTGAAATGGAAAGCGCGAGCGAGATACAAATTACGAAGGCAACCAACGATTTTCTGGCCATATTTTCTTGCGCCTCTATGCAAAGTTTTGCGCTAAGTCCAGATAACTATAAAGCAAATCCGATATAAGGTCCTTGCGCTACGTCAACTCGGGGAACGAATCCCAGGCTGCGAAGTGGGGAGCCGAAAGCGCTATTCGACCACGAGGTTGTTCGCCCGGAATGACCCGATTACGACGTCCACTCGGTGGCCGCGTTTCACCACTAGGGTCGGGTTCGAGAAAGCCATCCAGTAAATCATGCCCGCCTTAGGCGTGCTGCTCTGGCGCAGGCTTCCGACCTGTTCCAGCTGAGGGACCACAAGCTGGACTCCAGCCTGCGTGTCGTCCAACTCAGGCTTCGCCTTCTTATCGTTGAGGGCCGCGGCTTTCGCCGGGTCCAACACCCGATAGTCAAATCGGATCAGTTGTCCCGACTCTGCCGTCTTTACACGTAGTTCGCCAACGCCCCAAACACCCTCGTAATACATTTCCGCTCGGCGTGAAAGGCGATTCAACTGAGCGCCTTGCCAAGCCGGTGCTGGCCGCTCCGCCGCAGCATTTGGCCGGGCGGGAGTGACGGCTTGAACTGGCGTGGCTGACTGGGGGGGTTGAGCGGACAAAGCTACAAGCGCCCCAGAAACAAAGACGCTGCTGGCAACCGTCACCAACAGCATCTGTCTGACAAATATCGTTGTTCTGTTCATTCCGTTTCTCTTTTCTTTGATGCAAGCCGGACATCCCGGTCGGGATGTCCGGCCCGCACATTCCTTAGTTCGCCGTGAAGTTGGCGCCGTTCTGCGATGCGGTCGCCGTTCCAGTTCCGGTCACAGTGACGTGAGCGGTCGCAGTTGCGGTTGATCCTCCAGAGGCGTACTGCACCGTGATTGTGCAACTGCCTGCCGGGGTGGCCGGGGTGGTGCTTGCCGGGTTGAGGACAGTGCCGCTGGCACAAGTGCCGCCCGTGACGGTGAAGCCGCTAGTAGCGGTGCCGGCCGGTGTTACTGTCGGCGCCGCTGTGAACGTGAACGCGCCTGCGTTTGCAGTTGCTGTATTTGTGACGGTTATAGTGCCAGTCAACGTGCCCGTGTTGGCTGGAGTGGGGTTAAGCGCCGGCGTGGGTGCAGTTATTGCCAATGTGGCGGCGGTCACCGTGAACGGCACGGTAGTAGTAGTTCCGCCCGGCGTTGTGACTGTGATGTTCCGAGCGCCGAGTGCCGCGCCGGACGTAACGTTGAACGTTGCGGTGATCGTGATCGCGTTCACCACGTTCAGCGATCCGGCTGCCAGGGTGACCCCACCCCCGAGACCGCCGATGGTGGTTCCAGTCGCCGTAAAGTTCGTCCCGCTCAGGGTTACCGGGACCGCGAGGGTGGTGCCGCCCGCCGGGCGGTTCGCCGAATTCGGGCTGATGGAAGCCAACGTCGGGGTCGGTGGAACCGTGACTGTGAACGGCGTCGTGTTGGTAGTCCCGATCGGGGTTACGACACCGATGGCACGGGCGGCGGTGCTCGCCGTAGCTGTGATGTTGATCTGGGCGGCGACAGTTGTGCCGCATGGGGCTGCCTGTCCGCCAGTCGGACACGGATCGAGCACGGTAAGGCTGCCGGCCACCAGAGTGATTCCACTTCCACCTCCAAGGCCGCTTAGCGATGTGGCCCCGGTCAGGTTGGTGCCTGTAAACGTTAGGTTGAGGGCGTTGCTGCCCCGATTACCAGTTGTCGGACTTACCCCAGTCAGCGTCGGACCGAGCACGGTGAAGCCCCCTGCGAGGGTGGCGGTTCCCGACCCAGTCGTGATGCTGACGCTTCTGGCACTAAGGGTGGCGGTGGCAGAGATGGTCAAGGTTGCTGTCGCCGTCTGCGAATTCTGAACCGTGAAGCCGCTGACGGTGATCCCAGTACCAGAGACAGCCATCCCGGTGGCTCCGGTGAAATTGGTACCCGTGAGCGTCACATGAATAGCTGGATAATACGGCGTCGTTGGCGTACCCGAGCCACGAACGCCCGTATTGGGAGCGATCGAAGTTAACGTCGGTGTCCCCGAAGCAATGACGGTAAAGGCCACCGCGCTGCTCGTGCCGCCAGGAGCCGATACGGTGACGTTCCTGGCCGAGACTGTGGCGGTTGCGCTGATCGTGAAGGTGGCATTGACCTGGGTATCATTCTGCACCGCGATACCACTGACGGTCACGCCGCCACCGGACACGGCGATTGCCGTGGTCCCCGTCAGCCCGCTACCAAAGAGGCTGACTGGAACCACTGTTCCACGCACGCCCTGGTTCGGGGAGATCGAAGCAAGCACTGGGCCCGTTACCGTGAAGTTCACGGTTCCGCTAGTGCCGCCCGGTGTTGTCACGAAGATCTGCCGCGGCCCGACCACGGTCGTGGACGAGCCGGAGATGTTGACAGTCGCCGTGATGCACGGCGCAGGCAATGTAACTGTATTAGGCGCCGTACCAATCGTGCATGTGCCAGTTAGGTGCACCGACACCGATGACGGTGGGATCGACACGCCATTGGCCGGCGCTGCAACCTGGACTGTCGTTCCAGTCGCCGTGAAGCCGCTGCCGCTGAGGATCACTGGAACAGATGTGCCGCGCGCACCCGAGTTCGGAGTAATCGAGTCTAGAATCGGCGTTCCCGGGGTCACAATCGTGAATGTCACGGGGTTGGTGGTTCCGGTTGACGTTGTCACGGTTACGTTCCTGGCCGTAAGTGCGGCCGTCGCCGTGATCGTGAACGTCGCGTTGATCTGCGTGTCGCTCACCACGGTGAAGCCGGTGACGGTAACGCCGTTGGTGCCGCCACCGCCACCGCCGGATACGTTGACCGCCGTTGAGCCTGTCAGGCCGGAGCCGGTCAGCACTACCGCTTGGCTCGTGCCTCGGGCGCCTGTGTTGGGCGAGATCGAGGTCAACCCGCTTGCCGTCCCGCCGGTCACCGTGAAGGTCACGGCGTTGCTGGGTCCGCCCGGTGCTGTAACAGTGACGTTCCTGGCCCCAGGTGTGGCGCCCCCCGAGATCGTGAAGGTCGCTGTTACCGTAGTGGCGTTTACAGCAGCAAAGTTGCTGACCGTGATGCCGCCACCACTGACGTTAACCGCTGTGGCTCCGGTCAGGCCCGTGCCCGTAAGTGTCACGTTCACGGCCGTACCCTGGGCTCCGTTGACGGGTGAAATTGAGGTGAGCGTCGGACCGGTGATCGCGAACGGCAGCGTGTTGCTTGCGCCGCCAGAGTTTGCGACGTCAATATTCACACTCCCGATTGGGGTGGAACTGTTGCTGTGGAACGATGCGGTGATGGTGGTCGAATTCACGACCGTTACGCCGGTGATGCTGAAGCCTGTTGGTGCAGGATTAGCGTTCACAGTCGATCCGGCTATGAAGTTGGTTCCGGTCAGGGTCACGGCCGTGGTTACGCCGCGCAATGCAGAGCTCGGAGTGATGGACGTCAGAGTAGTCGACGACGGGGTGGTGACCGTAAACGTTACGGGGCCGACGGACCCGCCTGGCGCGCCTGGCAGCGTTACTCTTACGTTCCGGGCGCCCAGCGTGGCGGTCCCCGAGATCGTGAAGGTCGCTGTTACCGTCGTGGCGCTTACAGCAGCAAAGTTGCTGACCGTGATGCCGCTACCGCCGCCACCACTGACTGCGGTGACCGTCACGGCAGTGGCTCCGGTCAGGCCCGTGCCCGTAATCGTCACGCTCACGACCGAGCCCTGGGATCCCGTGTTGGGCGCGATTGAATTCAGACCATTCTGCGCGGCATTGTTCTGGAATTCGACCGCGCCGATATCGAAGTGGTTCAGGTTACCCGCATCAGGCCGCGGATTTCCGAAGAAGTCCGTGGTAAGAGTGGGTACCGTAGTCACGGGGAGAGTAACTGCGGTGACCGGAACGATGTCGATAGCCGGCGAACCCGCTGTCAAGGCATAGTTCGCAAACAGGGGCCCGCCACCGTAGTTCGCAGACGCCCCACCGGTTAACGAATCGTTGCTCAGCGCAAGTGGACCCCAACTGACGTTGACCCAGTTGTTGCCCTCGTCCACCGTCGCAGCTGGAGTTAAGGTGAAGACTGGATTCGGGGTCAAAGCGTCGGCAATACCCGGAGGAACGCCATATCCATTCGGTCCGCCGCACCCATTCGCCACCGTGCACTCTGGCGGCACGCGCGAACCATTACAATACTGAGCAACAAGGTTGGGATTGGATGACATATTACCGTTAACGGCGTAGCCTGTGTCGTCCAGCACCGAATTCGTCGGGTTGAGTGTGAACCCAGAGTTGTGATTGCCCGGCCCCGTGTCGCCGCGGACGCCGATGTCCCAGTAGCTGGCGCCCGCCACGCATTGGCCCGAAGCCGTTTGCACCGGGGCGGGTGACCCGGAGGCGTTGAACAGCGAGATGATGTTCTGCTGGTTCAGGTTCCCTGAACCCAGGCCGCCTACGCCGATCTCGAACGCGCGGTTCTGCCAGATTAGGTTGTTTGCCAGCACGGGGTTCGAGAATCCCGTGCAGTTGAGTTGTCCCGCCGGGCAAATAATGCTTAAACCCGTGAGCGACGTGGTCATCAACGTGGAGTTCTGCATGCTGGTCACGCCAGCGGATTGCGGGCACGACGTCGTGCCAGCGGCATTCGTGCAGCTCCCCGCTGGGGCGCTGGCGAGAGGCGTCCCAATGCTTTGCGTAAGCACGCCCGAGGAGGCAAGGGTATCGTTGCTCGAGATCGTGTTATTGATGATCCACACGTTCATCGAGTCCTGCAGCGATACTCCCGCGCCATCCCAACCTGCCAGGTTGTTCACGATCATGTTGTTGGTGATGGAAACATTGTTCCAGAGTGCCGATGTCGCCTGATTGGGGTTGGAGTCGGTAGCAGTCCCGCCTGTACCCGCTGCGAGGAGGTTGCTTGGGGCGGTATAGGTGAAAGTCCCCGTCCCCGCTGGGACACTCGTCACTATAAATGTGCCGTTGTATCCAGCCGGTGCTACTCCAACGATCGTGACTGAGTCGCCCACCGTGGGTGACAGTGTAGGTGTAGTTGTGATCGTAACCGTGGTCGCGGCCGCCTCAACTGCAGCAGTGATCGGCTGCGCCGTCGCCCCTACCACGCCTGCAACGGTAAAAGTCCCACCGGCGCCGCTGGCGAGGCCAACGGTCGTGTCGAGATAGGTGAAGATGTGCAAGCCGACACGGGTCACGGTGAATGTGCCGTTGTATCCAGCCACCGATACTCCCGCAATCGTGACTGAGTTGCCCACCGCGGGCAACGTTGCCGTCGCCGGCGCCGAGACAATAACCGTGTGGCCTTCATCCGCGGCAGTGACCGCATAAATTCCAGGGAAAGTAGAGACATCCGTCCCGTTGACCTGCTGCAGACGGATGCCGCCGCCGCTGCCGCTCTCGGCCATGTTGGCTTGGATCAGGTTGGCATTGATCGTCGTTCCGTGGCCCGTGCCGTCGCTCAGTCCCGGCGGGCAATCCGAGTCAGGTTGAGTCCCGCAAACCGGATCGGTATCCGGCGTGCCCATCACTTGAATGCCGCCACCGTTTGTGGCGATGGTGGGGTTGTCGCTCTGGTTCAGAACGAACGAGTTGTGCGAGATGTCGCCGAATTGGATTTCCCCGAGGTGCACGAGTCCGCCGCCCTCACCCGAGCTGCCGTTCCCGCACACCCAGTTGTAGTTGAACTTGTAGTAGTCGTTGCCGGTGCAGAAGGTAACGCCTCCGCCGCCCGCCAGGCTGCCAGCGAACAGCTCATCGCCGAGAGAGGTGTTATTCGTAATGTAGTTGTTGTGCACGTTCACCTGCAACTGTATGCAATACGGCAGATGCTGGTTGACGATCCAACCCGTGCCGTCGCTGCAAGAACCAGGAGCAGCGTTGGTGGTGCTTCCCAAAATAACCGGGGGTGAAAATTCGCCCTGGCCGACGCTGATGCCGCCCGTGAGCGTTCCGGCGTTGTTGTAGACACGGTTGTTGGCGATTTGCAGGTGATGCGCCCAGCCATGGGCGAATATGCCGCCTCCGCCCTGGGAGCTGTTCCTGATCGTGAGGCCGTCAATCGAGGACGGGTTGCACATGAAGTTGCTCGGGAACCGGTTGGCCCCACTAGTGCCATCGGTGCAGAGCGGGTTGGCATCGCCCACAGGCAGGGCGGTCGGAACAGGACCCACTCCCGTAAGGAGGGTTGTACCCGTCGGAAACGCTCCCGCCTCGTTGCCGTCGGTCCAGATATTCGCCGCTCCGTGGTAATCTACTCCCTTCCCCAGCACGGTAATTCCTGCTCCCTCATAGGCGCCCATCAGCGCGGGCTCTTGCAACTGTTCGGCCAGGTTGCCATTCTGCGTAGCGTCCCAACCCACGGTTGCCTCGAGTGGCAAGCGATCAATCTGCGGACTGCCGGGAGCGCCGACGAAGTTATTCCAAACGTCGCCAGGAATACCCGCTTCAGGGCAACTGTACGCGCCGGTTGAATCATACGAACCCGGCCCGCTGGTCGTCGTGGTCGGCACACCTTGCAGCGACAAGCCGAAAAAGCAGTTGACATGCCGGCGCCAGGGATCGAGCAGCTTGCCTGACGGGAAGGCATTGGCATCGAGGACGGACGAAACGGCGCCAACACCCTGCAGCCGGACGGGCTTCCACATCAGGAGCATCTCGTTATGGGCCGCAGGAGACGCAGTTTGAGTTGGCGTCGCAGCATTAAGCGCAGCGGTGCTGCACGCGGCGGCTGTCGCAGGCGCAGTCGTCGTGGCAACGGTCATGCAATTCGGGTCGACCATGAGCATGTCGCCCGGCATAGCGCCGTCAATCGCAACCTGGAGCGATTGGCTCGGAGAAATGTGGATCGGAGCCTTGCCGCCAATCGTGACAGTGACCGTGTCAACCGATTGTTTGCCATTGCCCGCGGTGATGAGCAGCTGCCCGCACTGTGCGGTCGAGCCTAGGTACTGCGCCTGCTGTTGTACTGCGCAGTTGGGAACGCCGCTCGGCACTGTTACCTGAATCTGCGTGTCTGACCAGGCGCCGACGACTGCCGCGGTTCCGCCGATGGTCACTGCGCTCAACGTGTTGCAAGTCGAGTTACCCACTGATGGGGAGATACATCGAGCGCCAAAGCCATAGTGGCGGGTGACGGTTTTCGCATTGAAGGGAGCCACGGTGGCCGAGGGACCTGAATACGCGGCGTTACTCGCCTGCTGATCGCCAAGCGCTGTAATGGTGAGGGTCTTACCTGCCGCGCTGACCCACGGACCGATACCGTCGCCGTCCACTTCCTTGATCGCCGGCGTGGCGTCAGGGTAGCTGCAATCGGCATTGTTGTATGCCGCGCCTACGAATGCTTGCGTGGGCACAACGGGAGTGTCGCCATAGACAGTCAAACCCGGCATGTAGGGTTGTTCATAGCAGAAATCGCTGTACGCCGAGTTGTACAAAGGATCGACGATCAACTGGCCGAAGGTCGGGTTAGCAACCGTCGCTCCCGCCGAATTGACGATCGTGGCGCGCGTGTCAACGATCGGACCAGGGTCGTTCATGCACTGCGTCTGCATCGTCGGTGAATAACCGGTGATATTGGGCGGGTTCACTTCCCAGCTCGAGAAGGTCAACCCGTCATAGACTCCCCAGTGGTCGGAATACACGCGCGAGAGTTCGTTGCCGAGATAATCCTTCGTGGAAATCGCCATATTGGGCGGGGCAAACTTCTCGCCGAACTGCGGAGAAAACGGATCGAACTCCGAGGTCATGTCGTCGGTGATCACGCCGGTGTATTTCGCGGCGATGTGGGTCGAGGTGAAGATGAAGAACTTCGCCGACACCGACATCTGGTTTTGCAGCGTCACTTCCTTGCGGTCGCACAGAGGCCGAGTTGCTCCAGCAAATGGAGCCACTTCTTGAGCATGCGGGAAGAGACTCAGGTAGTCGGGCACCACACGCATCTCACCCACGCACGGCCAGTTAGGATCTTGAAAGCCGGGGAAACCTGGGACGCCTGAGAGTTCATTCGACAACCCCAAGCCCGTAGTCGAGTTCTGGTAGTTGGTGGGGTTGAATCCCGAGTTGCTTTCGTCGTACATGGAGGCCACGGAGGCTTGGTCGGGTATGATGAAGATGGCCCCACCCAGTCCAGGGAATTCCTGCGTGACCGGCGCGATGAAGTTGTCGCCGATCAGCAGGTTCTTGTCTTCTTCCTTATAGACCTCATAGCCCGGCGGCATGATCACCTGCACCACGTACTTGCCGGGCGGCAGCATTGGATTGCCAACTCGCCACTTATCGGTCGTGTCAGGATTCGCCACGCAGACCGTGCAGTTTGTCCCGGCCATCGACGCGGACACACCATTCGTCGATCCCACCGTCGTTACCAGCCTTCCAGCGTTTGCGCCGGACGGCTGTATGCCAAGGACGCTCGGGAACGAGTATTTGCCGTCGTAAGGCGCCGGCTGGACCTGGTTGTTGATCTTCATCGAGTCATAGCACTTGAACTGGGAGTTGTACGGAAGCGAGTGAAGTGTACCTCCGTTGTGTACAGAGTTGTACCAGTCAAGGTAATTCGGCTGGTCAAACAATGTGAAGTAAAAGAGGTCCTGGTTCGGAGAACCGGGGACAGCTGTTCCTTCGCCGGGGCAGTTCATGTACGGCCTTGCTCCCGCGCCAGTTCCAGTCCCAGCCGTGGCACCTGGATAGAACCCTTGAGCCCAGTCGTCCCAGCTGCTGCTTTGGGTCGTGTCCACCAGCTTGAGGGTTGGGGTCACGCCATCTGCTGCAAAGCCTTCCTGGTAGAGGTTGAGGGTGACGTGCGGAACATTCGGCGCCCAGGGCTGTTGTATCATTTGCGACGCATCATCAAAGGGACGCGTCGAGGCAAAGGTGACGTTTCCGTGGATGCCGCCGTTCTCGCCCACCAGCGTGTTCGTGGACGTTGTGGCTCCCGCGGGAGTAGAGGTGACTGTCGTGCAGAAATTAGTCGCGCTTACGGGTAGAGACGGGTCGCAGGCTGCGTACGGCGCTTTGCCGAATTCAATATAGTTGCCCTGGCCTGTCAGCCCCGCCCAACCCTCGGTGGTAACCCACGGTGGATCGATGCGACCGGTGGAACCCGATGTAGTACACGGCGAGACACCGCCGCAACTTGGGATCGGCGTGCCAGCTGCGAACGTAGTAGCCTCCGCGATGCAATCCGCTTTGGCGCAATAGACCGCGCCGGGCACGGACAAATCGGCGGGCAACGGAACCGCCTCGTAGGAGTTCGTCACGTTGTTATAGGCAGTCGAAGTTCCGCATGCCCGCGCGCCATTCGTAGGCCCGCAGTATGTTGATCCGTCGGCAGGGCCTCCCGCGTCGTAAACGGTGTGGATGCCCGTCGTCTTGTAGCGGCCCGAATCCGCTTCCACCGCATACCAGTTGAACAGCGGGAACTCTTCGTTGAAGTTGGCGACGCCGTTGAAGTCCGTCGACAGAACGTTGGCGTTGTGCCCGTCACGGTAGTGGATCATCGTATAGACGAGCGGAATCCCGATCTCGCCGGGGTCCTTGATTCCATTCTTGTTGTCGTCAATGAAGGTGGTGGTGTAGACATCCGACTGCCACTGCTGGATACCGATATTCCCCATGTGGAGGTTGGTAGTTCCGCCCGTGCAGGTGCTAGCGCCCGCTGCGGGGACGCACCCCACGTTCGCCGGCGTCGATAGACCATCAATGATCTGGTCATTCCATTGGTCGCCGACCGTCAATCTCCAGTTCCCGCCGGGAACACCGCTGAACTTGAAGTTCCCATTGGCGTCGCACTTGGCGAACATGAAGTCCTCGCCATCGGGGTCACCCAAGCTGACCCAGCACTGAGTCCAGGCGAGAGCATCGTGGGAACCGCTCGGATAGAGCCTCTCATCCGGTATCCGGCTCAGGCGCTGCATGTTCACTTGTCCGTCGATCGTGTTGACGCATGGCCCGACCATCCCGGGGGTGCCGGCGCCGGTGCAAACATCTTTGGCGCGGGCGTTGATGATCGCCGGGTTGGCGAATCCGATGGCCACGTGATACCCGGCTGGCCCGTACTCTTGGAAGTAGCTAGGTTCGCCGATGCGGATGAAGGAATCGTGGGGATGCTGCCCATCCAGCGTGTTGGTCTGGACCCACTCTTCTCCGCGCGCGATCCGATCCGCTCCGGGATAGGCCTGTACGCTGAATTTATCCGGCATGAGGTTGCGAATGACCACCTGGCCGGCCAGGGGAGACAAAGTAAACCCGTCTGATTCATACTTCGGGCAAGTCACGATCATGCCCGTGATGCCGCCAGGCCCCGGAGTAGGAGTGGCCGAAACCGGGCAGGCGTCGAGGTTCGTGGCCGGATCGACGGTCCCCGCCAGGGCGTTTGACAAGGGCTGGTTGAAGGCATCGAAGCCATCTTGCCCTGTCACATCGCCGAGTCCGCCATAGGTGTCCCAAAGGACGATGTTGAAGTTGCCCAGACCGGGCTCAATGGGCGCAATCGTGCCGTTTCCGCCCCCGCCATCCTGCTCGCCATTGAGCGGGAAGTCGTCTTCGAACACGATGATCGTAAGGGTACCGGTGGGAAGCGGTGTGGGCAGCACGAGCACCCTGACGGGTGCGAAGGCAGAGCTTGTGGTACATGCGTTAGGCCCTCCCAGAATGTTGCAGGCCGCGGGGACGGGAGAGCCGCTCATGGTGTGACCGCAATTCGTGCCAGTACCTGCAGTTTGTTCTACGCCATTGCAAACGGGCTGGCCCAGATAGGCTGGGAACGGACTGCCCGCATCACCAGGGAGCACCGAGATGTAATAGCGCTTGGAAGGATCGAGAGCGACCTGGCTGGGCAGCACCGGGGTAAATCCATTTCCGGTCGGATCGGGCCGGCAGGCGCCGTTGCCCACGTCGCACACTGCGGGGACATGGGTGCCGGTCGCGGCGTTATACATCGTTTGGCCGCCTTCGCACGAGAGTGGTCCGGTGCAGCCCTGGGCAACGAAATCCATGTTGCTGGTATGGAACTGCACTCCGAAGACGGGGATGGAGCTTGTCCCGGAGGGGCCCACGACCGTGGGGCAGCCCGGCGTGGAAATGCTGCTGTTAGTTGTGCAGTTCGGGTCGACCCAGAACGTCTTGTCTTCCTCGATGATCCAGCGATAGTCGGGAAACGGCGTCAGTGCACTGATGCAGGCGCTATTCCCGTTGCAGGCGTTATACGCCTGGGCATCCAGTACATTGACCTTCAGATTGCTCGGCTTCGGGAAGACGAGTGTCACAGTCGCGGTGTTACTCGGACTCCCCTGAGAGTTTTGCACCTGGTAGGTAAAGTTGTAGGTGCCCGCGCCTGGCACGCTTGCCGTGAACCCGCCATTCGGGTCAATATTGAGCGTTCCGCCCGACAACGTCGGTGCGGTTGTGCCGGACGTTACGACTGTAAGAGGCAAGTTGTTCGGGTCCGAGGCCGCCGAAAGGACGCCCGGCGATGGAATCTTCAGGAACGTGGCCATCTTAGATGTGTAGGTGAGCGAGGCCGCGGTCGGGGTTCCAGTCAGCTTTGACGCGCTCAGGGTCACTGTTGTACACAATGACGACGTGCCCGTAGTCGGCGGTGCGGCGCCGTTGGCGCAATACCCGAAGGAATCGGCGCCCGTTGTGTTCCCAGCGTTGGGAGTATACGTAAACGTGCCGTTCGCACAAATTCCTGCGGCCGGGCTCCCTGGCAACGCGTTGCAAGTCAGCGTGCCGGATGTGGGAGGACTCGACAGTGCGACGCCATACACATTGACGTCGTTGGCGATCACGCCTTTGGATGCGTCTGACACAACCATGGGAACGCACGAGGCGGCCCCGGTCGCGCATGGGACGACGGAGCTGTAGGCATCCGGATTTGCTGCCGCAGTGGCGAACAAACCCGAGCCTACCGTACCCGGGAGTCCAGCGAGAGCGTTGGTATTGTTGACGCTGATGTAGGCCAGCTGGCCGGCATCCCGAACGCTCGAATTCCCCGACAGGGCCAAATCGCGAGAGTAGATTGGGATCCCTGGGCATGGTGCTACCGCACACGTCGCATTGATCAGCACGTCGTACACCTTGCTCGGGACCATCAAGACATCGGTCTGCACACGAGGAGCGGCAGGGACTATGGTCGCTCCGGGGGGAGCTACGTTCGGAAGGACGTTCCCGTCTTCCGCGATCAAGGAGAATCCAGCAACCGTAGCGGACGCACCCGCTCCGCTGTACCCTGTTGTTAATGAATTGACGATCGAGGGTGTGTGCATGCGCAAGCCGGCATTCACTATGCGCACCAGGACAGTGCCGGTGATTCCGGTCGTGACAGGTGCAGTAACACCTGTCGTGCTTGTGGCCATTCCGGCCGTGGCCTGGAACACCGACGCCCCGGGATTCGTCGCCTTATCGAAGGCCGCGCCGTTGATCATGTAATAGAACGGCGTGTAATTCACCGCCGGTGGGTAGCACTGGTGATAAGTGGTTGACGCCGGGTTGCCGCAGCCCGGCTGACCCGTGTTCGGGTTAATCGGCATACCGGACCACACCATGGTCTCGCTAAAACCCGAGGTTCGGACCGCCGCATCAACCTCTTTGTTCTGTACGGGGTCGAATTCGCTGAACTCCAGCGGAACTTCTGCACCATAAGTCACGTTCGGAATTGCGGCCGTGCCCGTAGTCGTGTTCGCGGCAGCCCCGGGATACGCTATGCCCGCTGCGGAGGTAGTGGTGCCCGCGCCCGTGGGCGCGGTGGTAACCACCAACATGCCAATCAAGCCCATGGGAACCTGAATCGAAGGATGCGTGCCCGATTCCAGAAGGTACGTGCCCGGCTTAAGCGCTGACCAAGTCAGTGACGTTGCCGTGCCAGTTCCCGCCACCACTTCTGTGCCCATGGATTGCACGCGCGGCCCTTGGACAGGGGGGGTGCCTGAGGCACCAGCTTGCGGTGCGGGGCATGGGGTGCCCGGCGGCGTGGCGCCGGAGGCGATAAACCAAGTTACGCATCCCTGCGTCTCGGTGTGGGCGGGACTCGTAGTGGTTGTTGGCGCCAAGCCGAGGCCGCCGCCCACCTGCCCCACGATCACGATGGATGTGGGAATGTTATTCGCCGCGCCAGTGGCGGGCGTGAACGAGAGGTTGTTGGTCAGGTTGATCGTGAGGCTTGCAGGCGCTGTCGTGGCTCCCGTGGGAATTGTTATCAATACCGGGGACCAAGCCGGTCCAGCCGCCGCAACGGCTCCCGTGCCGGGACCTCCAAGCGTGATCGTGGGAGCCGCCGTATAGCCAGCTCCGGGGGTCACATTGAAACCAACTACTTGCCCACCACTAACAATTGCAGTCGCTGTGGCGGCCGTCGTCGGTGTATTACCAATGGCAGGAGTAATGGTGACGGAGGGTGCCGTCGTATAGCCCGATCCTCCATTGACAACGTAAATGCCTCCGAGTGCACCCTGGGCTGCCCGAGAAGTCGGCCCATTAGCGCTTAGGGCGCTTAAGGGGGCGCAGTTCGCGGTCGAGGCGGCAATGCTTAAGGGCGTGGCAGCCGGTGGCGTCCCGGCAACAGGCGGAGTTCCGGTAGTCCATCCTGCTGCGGTCAGGGTCAGGGTGGTGGCCGTGTTGCTCGCCACGACTCCGGTGTAAGTGACAGGCGGTGTAGTCGCCGAAACCACCGTTAGCGTAACACCGACATAGGCATTGACCGCCAGTGTCCCACCAGTGATGGTGGCGGTGTTCGCGGTATAAGTGGTTACCGTCGTCGACGCCACAGCGGCGCCAACCTGCCCGCAGGAGTAGCCCCATGCCGGCAGGACCGTGCCGTCAGGCATGGTCGTCGTGGCGAACCCCGCATTCAGATTGATCGTCTGCGGCGTCTGGCCGAATGCCGCAACCGCCGCGAAGAGAAGGAGCCCGCCTACTGCCGCTGCGGCCTTCAAGGTAGCCTTGCAAATGAAATCATTGATTCGGATCATGGTTCTCGCCTCTCGTTGTCGGTCCGTCCTGAGATATAAACCTGAATGCTTGTCTGCCATACGCCGGTTGGGGACGCAACCTGGCGCGAGTCTCAAAGGCAGGCGCTTCCTGCCACTATTGCGATTCGTCGATGACAAATTCCCGTGAATCCACCAGCATCATCATGAGCATGCCGCCGGGGAAAACATTGTTTGTCGTAATCTCGCGCTCGTTATGCGAGTGCCACATGAACGCCCAGCCACGCTCGTTGGGCGGATTGGCCTGCACGTTCGAAGGATTCAAAGTCGTACAATTGGACCCGGGGTTGACGGCACAGGCGGGCGATCCAGCGCGCAGGTTCGCGTCCGGGCCAAAGTACGGCGTGCCGCTGTACCAGGCGCCGTTGGTGAAGACATTCGGATCGGGGAACGTAGCCGGACCGCCCCCTTCCACGTCGCCGAACGGGGAAACTTGTATCGGCTTATCGTGGTCCTGACACCATTCCATGAAGTTAACCGCCGTCGGCGCGCCCGAGTTATAGCCGTTCACGTCCGCCGTGCAGCCAAGTGTGGCCAGTGCATCCCCGTAAGGATCGCCATTAGTCATACCCGGAATGGACGGATGGTGACCGAAGGCATCCCAGTTCAATCCCCTGCCCGTGAAGTAGAAGATCCCGTCGAAAGCCTCTCCCGGCGTGGTGTCCGTGTTGAACATCAGGAGCCCGGCAAGGCCCGGTGCGGCCACGCCTGAATCTCCGGCGAGACCTGAGGAAAACGTGACGCATCCCGTCGTGGCGCACGTTCCGGTAGTGGTCGCAGTGCTGGTGGGGCTCAGAACCAAGTCGCCATCGCGCGCCAAAATGCGGACGTGGTTGGCGTGCTCATGGAAGGGATGTTCCCAGCGCCCCTGTCCGATGGTGCGGATCAGCGTTAGCTCACCCGGATGCATGTGCGGGTTGCCGTTGTAGGGCTGGTGCGGATACTCACCTGCAAAGTTGGGATCCATCAGATCAGGCATGGAACGCCCATTGATCAGGAAGTACGCGGGATGGTAGGGCTCGGTCTGTACGTCAAGACTGCATCCCATCATGCCGGCCGTGCAGCCCGCCTTTGCCAGCACCTCCGCCTGCGCCTGCTTGTGGATCCTTGCGTCCATCTCGGCCCACTGGAACAAGTATTCCCGGTCGTAGCAGCTGCCGGGGTGGTCGTACGCAGCGTGCGCTAGCCGGAAGTCCGTTTCTACCCAGTGCGCTTGCGCTTGCTGATTCAACATATGGTAGCCGGCGTCGCAGTTCGCCGGGATGGTTGCCGGAAGGACAATGATCGCGCCGTACATGCCCATCTCGATCTGGAGGTCGCCCTGCGTTCCGCTGTAATAAGCGTGCGTCCCCGGTGCGGTGGCCACGAACGTGTAGGTCACCGTTGCGCCCGGCGCCGCTTCGCATGCCAACAGGCCCTGCGGATTCGCAGCGCTATTGGCACAAGTCGACGTGAGCACGAAACCCGGAAACAGGATCGAGGTGTTGCCGGCGGCCGTCGGAAGCCCGTTTAGCAAGTTGACCGTGACCATAGCACCCTCGTGCACGATCAGCGTGGGGCCGGGAACCTGCATCGTGGGACAAGCTTGGTTGGGCAATGTCGGTGCAAAGCCGGTCGGCGTCCCGCTACATCCGTAGCCCCAAGAGTAAACCGCCTCGCCGTCCGGCTGGTTGAGGTAACCCGGTTGCGCCGTCAGGCTAAAAGTCGGCCCGGTGATGCCGGGAGCCGCGGCGAAAGCGGCCGGCGCGAAAAACAGCGTGACTGCCACTAGTAGCGCCAGGAACAGTTGCGTCTTGAATGTCGTGTTTTTCATGTTCATCGCCCTCATTGCTGCTCTCCTAGTTGCAGGTATTTCCGAACGTGTTGCCGCCCGTAACGGTATTGCAGATGTGTACTTCGGTCATCATCCCGCCGAAATTTTCGGCGTCATTCGACAGGTGGTCGAGTTGGGGGGTATAGACGTAAAAGGTGCTGCCCGCTGGATAGAGCTTTGCAGCGCAGCCCGCGCCCGCGAAGCCGCTGCAGCTGGCGTCGCTGGCATCCAGAATTACGTCGAGCGACTCGCCGCCGCCCAGATTGATCGAGTTGGTGTAAAATTCGGTGTTGTTTCCCGCCTGGTCGCGCAGGAGCTTGGCCATAAACCCGACTTCCTTCATGGGGATCCCCACGCTTTGCAGGGCGTGATATTCCGTAACGGAGAGGTTCACGAGGCGCAGCAGGGCCTTCCCGCCCACCGGAATGTTAATGATGGCCGGCAGCGGTTGCGAGTAGTGCATCTGGCCATCAGTCGAGATTGTGGCCTGTGGGCCGGATGCGACCGTGTCGGGGTAGCTCCGCCCGTTCAGAAGGAAGTACTTATCCTTCATGTCCACAAATATTTCCGGGTTGAAGGTCATGCCGACGAAGTGGAAGTTCGGATCAAAGCCGTGCATCTGGATGGGGTACTCGGTGTCATATGCCGTCGAACCGTCGCCGTCGTTGTAGGTGTACCTTTGCGTATTGCCGAGTAAGTCCAACCCCTGTATTCCGCTGGTGGGATTCGTTGCCGACCTAGCCGACGTAACCGTGTTCGGTACAGCCGGCGTGGTTGCGCTGCACAGAATGTCCCTGCCGGGATTGCAAACCGTGCGCAGATCTGCGACTGCCCCCGTTGGCAAGCCAATGCCATTCTGGTACCCGAGATACGTATTGAGGTTGCCGCCCGACGGCACGCGGTCCTGCCGGGGGCGCACATGAAGCTGCCCGACCATGCCCATCTGCAAGTGCTCGGGAGGGGTGATATGGCAGTGCCAGAAGTAGGTGCCTGCATCCGGCGCAAGATAGTAATAGGTAAAGCTGGCGCCAATGTTGATGGCAATCGAAGCGTCAGGCACGCCATCGTAGAAGGATGAAGCGTTGGGGTAGCCGTGGAAGTGGACGGTGTGCTGCTCGAATAAGTCCGGGCGCATGATCATGCCCACATTGGTGAGGGTGAGAAAGAACTCGTCGTCCTCGTCAAACGCGGCCAGCGGCGCGGGAATATTGCCGTTCATCACGCCGACATCCATGATCGGCCGGGGATCCACATGCCCGTCGATTGCCCCGGGCGAAGAAGCATAGCCAGCCAGGTCGTTGCCGGTATCTGCTGCCAGTCCTGTGACAGCCACTCCTGAGGAGTTTACATCCAGGTACTGGAAGGCATATTCGCTGAAACTCGTCCCGGCAGTCCCGGCAACCCCGGGACTCATGGCGGTTCCGGTAGCCACACAGCTAATTGTCCAAATGCCTGCATAGCCCGGCGGCGTTGGGGTGTTTCCCTCAGCAACAGCATTTGAGATCAAAACTTTCGCGCCGACTGGGAGGCCCAATGGAGCGTCCGTCCAGACCGTCACGGTGTTAGCGGAAGCGCCGGTGGAGGGGCAGCCAGGGACGGTGCCGGGAGAAACAACAGGGCCCTCCTGGAGGTCACTAACGGTCACGTCCGCCGCGACGTCGGGGGCCAAGCCCACCGCGCCGTTCCAAGTAAACGACGGCGACGCACTCCCTCCGTTGCCCGGTGAGGCGCCGCTTGCCGCAGAGTCGGTCGTGGCCGGGTCACCGCGCGTGAGCGGGACCGCACTAACGGCGCTGTACGGAGTGTTAAAGACACCCGGGAACTGGGTCGCCGGATGGCCGGCGGCTACGTCCGCCAAGCCAGAGAGCGGTCCGAAGGAGAACATGAACGTCTGCGTGCCGTCGCCCTCGGTCATATAGCCGTCACCGCCCGAAATTTGCTGGCACTTGATGGCCCCGTTCACATTCGCCGTGGGCACCAGATATCCATTAGGGCCAGTCGCCTGTGTCGTCGGACCGGTGTACGCGGGTTCGGCATTGTTGTTGTTGAGCGCCGCCGGGTGAGTGATGGTGTCCGTTGGACATTGAACGCGAAATGACTGCGCGGATGCAGGCAGTGCCACAACACTGAGCAGCCCCACCAGGAACAAATATTTGCCAATCTTTCTACTCGCCATGCGTCCTCCTCTGCTGCTGCCGCCACCGGCGGCGTTTGCTTTGTCACTTCTACCGCAGCGCTGATTGCATCAAACCCAATCTTGTGCAGCCTCTTTGCCCTGAACCCCAGGACGGGTTTTCACCGCCCCGCTTCCTTAGCGCACCGGCTCCCGGGTAAACACAGCTTCGATTTCCGTGCCGAATGAAGCCGACTCTGAGTGCAGGGAGAGGTATCTCATTCGCACAGGAAGACTGTCTTTGTGCTTAATCAACCAACAGCAAGAAAATTGAATCGACGGGAGGATTTTTTAGTACTACGAGTAATGGTACTAGTACTCCTAGAAGTACTATTTAAGTATATTACTCACACGATTTTATCTGTGGCAGGCTCACCATGGCGTGGATCTATTCTCCGGACAGAGCCATGCTCGCGTTGCAACTTCGGCAAGCTTGAGCAGGGTTCGCGCGCTGGCTATATTCGTCGTTCATTTCACGTGAAGTAATTCACTTAATGTACGCAATTCCCTCGCAATAGCCTGGCATAGTCCTGGCGGGCGGTTACTCCTGCATTCAAATGGCGGAGGGGTTCCGTTTGACCCGCCGGTAAAATAGAGCGATCCTGTTGGCGGGACGGTCATTCATGTTTGGCCTGGGTTACCTCTTTTATCCTTGGGGCTTCATCGTGCAGATTCTCGCCATCGTGCACTTCGCGCGGCGGCGTCCGGAGAATTATTGGCTCTATATCATTTTTTTGGGGGGCTTCCTCGGCGCCAGCGCCTACATCGTGGCGGAAGTGCTGCCGGACATCGCGCTTCTTCGCGATGTGTTTCAGGGGTTCGGCCGCAGGTCCCGCGTTCAAATGCTCGAAGCACAGATTCTGGACAATCCCTCGGCGGGAAACTACGAAGAACTTGGCGAACTTTACATGGACCTGAAGCAGTACGAAAAAGCGCGAGAGTCCTTCGACCACGCGATCGCGGCCCGCGGCGATTCTCCCCATACCTTCTATTTCAGGGCGCGATGCTTGCTGGCGCAGAGCAAGTTTTCAGAAGCCATTCCCGACCTCGAGCGCGTGGTCAACGGGGACGCAAAATTTGATTACTACCGTGCCGCGGGCCTTTTGGCGGATGCCTACGCGAGAACAGGTGACATGGACCGCAGCGGCCGTCTCTTTGCGGAAGTCACACAATTTTCATCGACGCCGGAAACGCTATATAACTACGCAAACTATTTGAAGCTGCAGAACCGCCGGGATGAGGCGCGTGAATGGGCACAGAAGTTATTGTCCAAGAAGCGCACACTGCCGCGTTATATGGGGCGGATTGAGCGGCCGTGGTTCCGCAAAGGAAAGGCGTTGCTGAAAGAATTGGCCACCGCCTAGGAATTGCGCCGGAACAACAACGCCCAGCAGACCTACTGATGTTCCTTGACGACAAATGGCTCGTGGGGTTTGCTGTTTATGAATGCGGCAACGTCATAGGCCTCCTGCGGGGTCAGGCTGCCAGGATCGGTTTGCGGCATATTGTGCTGGACGAATGCCGCCATCCTCGCAATGTCGTTCATGCCGGCCCCGTCGTCATACGCATTCGGCCCCCATACCGCAGGTATCGCGTTAGGTTTTCCCGCACCGTCCTCACCGTGGCATAGCGCACATTGCAGGGCGTAGATCTCGCCTCCGCGATCGCGGTCGCCGTTGAGTTCAGGAAGTTTCACGAGTCCGCGTCCCGGAAATGGATGGCCGGTCACCTGGTCCTTGGACAACCACTGCGCGTAGGCGACAAGGCCGACCATGATCGGGTTGTCGTTCGGAACGCGGTGCCCATGCTCGCTGCGCTGAAAGCACTGCTCGATTCGTTCCTCGAACGTGATCACCGTCTTCTCACGATCCCGGTATACCGGAAACATACCAGGCACGCCGACCAGCGGAATCCCTCCCGCGACCGTGCCGCTCTCGATATGGCAATGGCCGCAACTCATTTTATTCCCGACATAGGGGGCCGCATATTTCGGTGTGTCATTGAGTACGCGAAGACCCAAACGGATGCTGTCACCCAAAGGCCCCTCCGGAATCGTCGCCGGGTCAGGAGGCGTCCAGTCCTTCGCGGATTCGGCAACGTCCTTTGCATTCTGTGACGCAAAGCTGTTCGCGTGCCCGGAGAACAGAAAGGCGAAGACGGAGAATAGGATTGCGGCCAAACCACAGCGTGCAACAGACGTTCGAGTCACTGGATTGCCCCTCGAATCTACAGTGCCCCGACAGCGTCGGGGCGCTGCAAAAATATCTTACGCCGCCATGTAACCGTAGTTCCCGTCGCTCTGCAGGAGCGCAAGGGCTGCCGATAGCGCCGGAACGATGATCACGCCAGGTAGCGCGTGGGCATGGATGTCCTTCACGATTTCTTCGGGCTGTGCGGTTAAACTATTTTGTTTGATCAAGGCGCGCGCCGCCTCTTCGGTGGAGGAGTGGCAGCTCAAGAATCGCACGCCCCGCGCCTGCAAGCCCTGAATACTGAAGTCCTGATAGGCGGAGTCCTCGCTGCTGGGGTCCTCGGACGTATAGTGCATCGGAGTACCGGCCTTGCTCGGATAAAAAATATTGCGCACGGCCGGCTGTCCGGTTTTCGGATCTTCGACTTTTATCCACTCCCCAATTCGATACTTTTGCCAGACATAGTCGGTATAGTTCAGCATGTTTGCTGGGCCATTGAGCGCGCAAATGATCTGGATCTGGTCAGCGGGGATGCCGCTTCCGAATTGGAGCCCAGTGAGGGAGTTCTTGGCGTTCTTCAGGAATCTGCCGTCATTGATGCCGAAGCCGTGCACCGCTAGCTTGATGCGCCGCGCGGAATGGGTGAGCGCATCGAACTCCGCGGCATGCCAGTCCGCCTTTTGCCACACGTATTGAGCATGTACCGGCTCACTCCACATCGTGGAGGCTGCCGCCGCGGCTACCGCTCCGCCCAGAAGAGACCGGCGTGAAAATTCGCTCATGGATTTTTCTCCTTTGGCCGTTCTGACTCATCCCATTCGTACAATTCTGTGACGTGCCAATATCATACGCTGGCGCCCCCGGCATCGTCCACCGAGGTATCTTAAGCCAGGGACTGGCATGCAGAGCGACCAACTCGCATGCGGTTGAATATGTGATATCGTCTGAGCAACCGAGATTTTGCATTGAAAATTTGTTCGGCCATTCCGGGAGGGCTCGATGAAAGTTAGCCGCTTACTCAGTACGATCGTTTTCGCCACGGCTGTGCTTGTGCCGCCGCTTTTTGCGCGGCCCGCCGGAAAAGAGACCAAGGTCATGGTGCGCGCCGTCGCCCGCGACGCCAAAATCATCGGCAAGGCTGTGGGTGGCGCACGCATCACGATACGGGAAGTCAGCTCCGGAAAAGTGCTGGCCGAGGGCATGCTGCAGGATGGAACGGGCGATACGGCGCTGATTATTGAGAAGCCTCATGTGCGTGGAGAAAAAATCTACGATACACCCGGCGCGTCCGGTTTTCTCGCGGTTCTGAATCTCGAACGTCCAACCGTCGTCGAAGTGACGGCGGAAGGCCCGCTGGGCAGCCCGGAAGCCACGCAGCGCGCCTCGAAGACAATGCTCCTTGTGCCCGGCGAAGACGTGCTGGGCGACGGAATTGTGCTCGAGATCCACGGCTTCATTGTGAAGACTCTCGCGCCGCAGTTGGGCGCCAAAGTCAAGGTGGGGTCGCCCTTCGAAGTGAAAGCCACAGTCAATATGGCCTGCGGATGCCCCACCGAGCCCGGCGGCCACTGGGATTCAAACAAATTCCGGGTGGTCGCGCGCCTGGTTCGCGAGGGTAACGTGGAAGTGGAAGTACCCATGAAATATGCGGGGGTGCAGAACACGTATTCGGGCAGCGTTCCCGTCAGCACAGTAGGACAGGTTGAATTGCAGGTGCTCGCGATGGACCCGGTGAACGCAAACTTCGGGTTGACGCGAGAGGATTTAACGATTATTCCCTAGGCGCCATTCAATACTTAGAGTGGAAACGTCACGGTGACCGTTGTCTCCACATCGACAGGACGTCCATTTTGAATGTAGGGGTGGTATCGCCATCCCAGCACGGCAGCCCTCGCGGCATTTCCGAGCACAAGGTCACCACTAAGAATCGAAGCGGACCTGACCTGCCCCAGGGCGTCAATGATGACGTCCAGCATGACGGTGTTTGAAATTCCGGCTTTTCTCACCAGCGGCGGTGTGACAGGCGGAGCGCTTTGCAGCAACAGCATCTGCGCTTCGAGGGCTGAAATGTAGGGAAGTGTCGTTGAAATCCTCGCGATGCTTAGAGCACTGAATACGCTTTCATCGATCCACCGGAAGCCGCCCTCCACATAGATGAAATAACCGAGCATATAGCTGGCTGCTCCGGCGGGGCCGATCGCTTCGGCCCTGTAGCCGGAAACCGGCGCCTTCATCGACAGCAGAATCAGCTTGGCCCAGGAATCGGGGCGGCTCACGGCAGCTTGCGCCAGGGGCAGGATCACGAACTTGAAGGTGTCGAGGCCTGCGACGAATTGGTACGTTCTTCCTGGCTGAGACGCAGAGCTCCCAAGTTGCCTGGTATAGGCCGCTTCCAGCACGGCGCCCTCCTTGTCGCCAAAGAGGCGTGCGAACCACGCTGCATGCCCCGGCAGTTGTGCGCTTTGCCAAAGTGAATCGATCTTCGGTTTATCGTTTGCCTTAATTGCAGCCAAAACGACTTCGAGGAAATCTTGCAGGCCTTTCGGGGAATCGGGATACGCCACGGGCGGCGGTGCAACGTCTTGCGAAGCGGGCTCCACTGCAGGCTGCACACGCGCACTCATCACGATGAGGGCGATAAGACAGACCGCAGTCCGCAAGCGGTGAGCCATCGAACTAGCGCTCCCTTCGAGTCCTCCAACTCGATGAGATTAGCAAAGTCCTGCCGACGGCGTCCACGTCGCCACGCATGCCATACTGGTTCGTGCTCCGCTTGGAGCGTGCAGGAATATACGAAAGCCCGCAAGTGCTCCGTTCGACCCAGGTCACCCAGCCGCGAGTGCCGCACAGCGTGGCAACCTCGTCGTTTTTCCCCCAGACCCGGGGTTCGCAAGCGGTCGCCCGCATGCACCCACTTGAGTTCGTCCATATCGTTCTGGAAATGTGAATGTTTTACCCATCCCCGCTACTGACTTGTTTCCATTTGCAACGTAATCTAATGAAACCAAATCATTTGCGGTGTGGAAGCTCCCCTGCATCCATCCAACCCGCTCCTGCCCATCTTGGAGATGGGATTAAGAATATCGGCAAATCGGCTGAAACCTAAGGTCAAGAGATCGGAGAAGCGACGATGAAAAAGGTTCTTCTACTAACGATTTTGTTAGGCGTCATCTGGCCTGTTCAAGCAAAGGAAAAATCTTACCAGAAGGGTGTGTTGCTCCAGATGGACTCCTCGCCCTGCGGCTACGCGGAAAAGGGCAGTAAGACGATTGCCGGCGAAATCCTGGGTACCGATGGCGAGCACAAGAACACGAAAGAAATGCTTTGCCCGGAGTACGTATTGCAGGGAGATCGAGTTATCTATCACATCAGGCCGAAAGACGACAAACACCCAACTCTATTGCCGATTGGCGAAACGGCTGAATTTCGTATCGAGAAAGATAAGCTGATGCTTCGCGTCCCAGAGGCAAATGACAAGGAGCGCGAGTATTCGGTGGTTTCGATGACCCCCCGCTCGGATGTGGCGGATGCCAGGTCGGCGAAAACCGCTTCCAGCCGCTAGAGTTTTTCATAACTTCAAATAGTAGGCATGACGCCGCGTCACAGTGTTGGTTGGAGCGACTGTCAAGCCACAGACGACGAGGCTCCTCTCGCGAAATGCGATAGGAGTCTCGTCGTTTGTTTGTGCCGGTCCGACTTGCCGCCCAAGCAATACCTCCTGCCTGCCCGCGACACATCTGGTTGCCGATTGCGGCCCTCACGAATTCGCCGGCATCTTGTACAATCCTTCGGGAGGCGGGCCTTCCGGAGGCGGCGATGAACCGATGGCAGGGGAAGTGGGCGTTAATAACCGGGGCGAGCGCGGGAATCGGCACGGCGCTGGCGCGAGAGCTGGCGGCGGGTGGAACGAACCTCATTCTCACGGCGCGGAGGCGCGACCGGCTCGTCGGCCTTGCGGGTGAGCTCAGCGCGAAGCACGGCATTCGTACGCTCGTGTGCGTGGCGGATTTGGCGCAGCCAGCCGGACCGCGGGAAATCTTCGCGTTCACCGAGAGCAAGAATATTTTGGTGGACCTGCTGGTGAATAATGCAGGCTTCGGGGCGTACGGTGAATTTCGCAAGGTGCAGGTCGAGCGCCTGCTTGAAATGGTGCAGGTAAACGTGAGCGCGGTCGTACATCTGACGCACCTTTACCTGCCGGGGATGATTGAGCGCGGTAGCGGGGACATCTTGATCGTTGCCTCGACCGCGGCATTTCAAGCGGTGCCTTACATCACGACGTATGCGGCGACGAAGTCATTTGATCTGTTATTTGCCGAAGGTCTCGCGGAAGAGGTGCGGCAGCACGGAGTTCGTGTGTGCGCGCTTTGTCCTGGACCGACGGAAAGCGAGTTCCTCGACAATGCCGGACAGCGGCCTCACTCGCGGCGTCCTCAGGAAACTGCCGAGAAAGTCGCGCACGTGGGGCTCCGCGCGCTCGCGGCGGGGAAGAGTTCGGTGATCTCGGGATTCGCAAATTGGCTGGGGGCCGAAACCGTGCGGTTCGCGCCGCGCGCAATGGTCGCGCGGATCGCGGGAGGAATGTTCCGCCCAAAGGAAAAATGAACGCTGATTTGAAATCGCTGAAACGCCAGCTTCATGGCGAAGGATTCCTGCACACCTGCGTCTGGCAAGACGGACCGAACGCGGATTATCCGGACCACACGCATGCAGGTGAGACCGCGCACGTCATCCTCGATGGAGAAATGACGCTGACGCAGGGGGGCTCAACACACACTTATGGTGCGGGCGAGCGCTGCGACGTCCCCGCCGGCGCCGTGCATTCCGCTCGCATGGGGCCGCGCGGCTGCCGTTACCTTATCGGTGAGAAATAGCTCCTACAGTTAGCCAACAAATTCCCGTTAGTCCGCATTTCTCGCACGAATTCTGTGAAGGTCCAGTAGCACAGGCTGTGTGGTTTTGATTTGCGGTGGGCGCAGACAAAAGCACACAGACTGAAGTCTGTGCTACTGAAGGCGACCTCGAGCTGCGCCGCAAGTGTACGCAGAAAGTTGAAATTCGAGAGACTACCACGCGGCGCCACAGTGGGAAATTTAACTTAGATTTTTTTCAGCAGCGCGCGGTCCAGGAGCTCGATGACGTGGACGACTTCTTGTCCTGTGGAGTGAATTTTCACTCCCGCGCGCATTTGCAAAAGGCAGCCCGGGTTTGCGGTGACGATCATTGCTGCGCTGGTTGCGCGAGCGTGTTTCATTTTCTCCGCCAAAATATCGAGGGAAGTTTGCGTCTCTGTGACGTTGTAGGAGCCCGCGGACCCGCAGCAGTAATCCGCCATGGCCATTTCGACGAGTTCCACGCCCGGGATCGCGCGCATTAGCTTGCGTGGGGCTTCGCGGATTTTCTGCCCGTGCAAGAGATGGCAGGAATCCTGATACGTCACGCGGAGCGGGAGGCTGGCGAGAGGTGCGTTCAAACCCAGGTCGGCGAGAAATTCAGTGGCGTCCCGCATTTTTTTCCTGAATGCATGTGCCTTGGCATGATCCTCCGCGCCTTCCGCAAAAAGTTGCTCGTATTCCTTGAGTGTGGACCCGCACCCGGCAGCGTTGGTGATTACGGCGTCGAAATCATCACGCAAGAAAACGTCGAGATTTATATGGGCGAGCGACCGGGCTGTATCGCGCACGCCTGCGTGCGCCGCGAGCGCGCCGCAGCAGGTTTGTCCCGCGGGAATGACGACTTCGCAGCCGTTCGCAGTCAGCACTCGAATCGTGGCGTCATGCAACGCGGCAAAGCTAACCTGGGCGATGCACCCCGCGAACAGCGCCACGCGTGCGCGACGAGGACCGACAGCCGGGTACGTGCGTCCGAGTTGCGAGAAGAAGAATTTGCGATCGATTGGCGGCAGTAATTGTTCGCGCTCCGCGAGTCCTAAAAGGTGAAGAATTCCAGTTGCGCGCGCGAGCGCTTGCAGTCCCGAGCGCTGGTAGAGTCGCAGAGCGCGCGCGACGATGGCGATGCGATTGGGGTAGGGCAGCAGGCGGCGGAACACAACGTCGCGCGCGAGCCGCGAGAAAAACGGCCGCCGGTAATTCTGCTCGATCTGGGCGCGAGCGGCTTCCACGAGCTTGCCGTACTCGACGCCGGAAGGACATGCGGTCTCGCACGCGCGGCAATCCAGGCACTGATCGATGTGTGTGACGAAAGTTTCACCGAGCGGGAGCCGGCCCTGGTCGACCAGCACCATCTGACGGATTCGGCCGCGCGGCGAATCGGCTTCGAGGCCCCAGAGTTTATATGTCGGACAATGGTTCAAGCACAATCCGCAGTGAACGCACCGTGCGTAGTCGTCGTAAGACGGCTTGTCAGGGCCGGAAAATCCGCTCACTGGCGCGGAGTTTGCGACGTGTTGCATGTCGGTCTGTGGCTCGGCCATTGGATTAAATTTCACTCGCGAAGCGGCCGGGGCTCAGAACGTTTTGCGGATCGAAAACGCTTTTTACGCGATGCATCAACTCGAAGTCTCGCCGCCACGGCCCCCATAGATCGCCTACACCGCGTTTCAGTTTTGCCGGGCACCACTCGAGCATGGCCTGAGCGCCATTCTCCGGCAGGGTGCAAATGTGGAACACTTCTTTGGCCGCACTTGCGATCCCGGCGAATGATGCCTCGTTTTCTTCTTCGCTCAAAAATGCCGAGTAAACAATCCCGGATGCACGTGTGAGTGTCGCGAGGTGAAGGCGCCAATGTTTGGCGACCTCACTCAGATCATTGAGCATGGAAGGCATCGTTGTCGGGAGAACGCCGATGCGAAAAATCGCCGCCGATGGTACGGCTTCCAGAACCAGCCGCGGGAATTCGCAAATGCGCGCCAAAACGGAAGAATGTTCCGCATCGCTGAGCGGTATGAACTCAGCGGCGTTCGCGGCGCTTGCCATGTGCCCGAGTTCGCGCGCGTAGCGGTCCACGACAGAGGGCTGACCAGCGGCTGAGATGATGACAGACCATTGCCGAGGCGAGATTCGCGCGGGCGTTTCCGCCGAAAACAGGAAATGAGCGGCTCCGGGATCGGCGACTTCTAAAATCTGCGGCGTAAGAACCGATTGCGCGATGGCTCGGCAAAAGCCGAAGGCGGATTCGGAGTCGGAGAATGATGTGACGAACGTCCCTTGCGCAGGCGGCAATGGAAACGTGCGGAAATTCACGCGCGCGATGACTGCGAGCGTTCCCAGCGATCCGATCAGTAACTTGTGCAGGTCGTAGCCCGTCACGTTTTTTACGACGCGCCCGCCGCCTTTCGATATCACGCCTTCACCGGTTACAAATTCCATGCCCAGGCAAAAATCCCGCACTCCTCCATACAAGTGTCGCAGCGGCGAACTGGAATTTGCGGCAACGATGCCGCCGACCGTGGCGCGGTCGGCGAAAGGAACCGCGAGCGGAAGAAATTGTTTCTGTTCCGCCAGGATCCGCAGCAATTCCTCGATGCGCACGCCAGGCTCCACTCCCAGCGTGAGATCGCGCGGATCGTAGGCCAGGACTTGATTCATGCGCGAGAGATCGAGCGCGATGTCGTAGCGCGCCGGCGGCGAGCCGATGCCAAGTTTCGTGCCGCCGCCGCAAGGAATAACGGCGAGTTTTTCCGCAGCGGCGAAGCGCATGATTTCAGCAACCTGAGCGACTTCCGCAGGCTGAACGACCACCGAGGGACTCTTCCCATCGACCTGGCGCAAATTGAGTTCAGCGGGATCGCTGAGAACGTACGCGCCGCCTACAATTTCTTCGAGGCGCGTGATGGAGGCTTGCGCGGGACGGTTCATGCAGGAATTGTCGTGGAAACCGGCATTGGTTGCACGCGAATTTCTCCGCAGGCTTTGCCGATCGGAAGCACCTTGCCGGGGTTCAGTCGGCCAGCGGGATTGAACGCGGCGCGGACGCGTCGCATCAGGTCGAGATCTTCCGGCGTGAACATCAGGGGCATGAGCTCGTTTTTTTCCATGCCCACTCCGTGCTCGCCAGTCAACGCGCCGCCGACCTCAACGCAGAACGTCATAATTTCGATGCCTGCCGCAACTACACGCCTGAATTGCTCACGATCGCGCTCGTCGAACAGGATGAGCGGATGAAGGTTGCCGTCGCCCGCGTGAAAAATATTGCCGATACGCAAATCGTATTTGCGGCTGACTTCTTCGATGCAACGCAGGGTTTCCGGCAAGCGTGTGCGAGGGATAACGCCGTCCTGCACGTAGTAGGTGGGTGAAAGCCGGCCAAGCGCGCCGAAGGCGTTTTTCCGTCCCTTCCACAAGAGCTCACGCTCGCGGTCATCGCGCGCGACACGCACTTCGCGAGCTCGATGCTGCAGGCACACTTCCGTAATCGCCGCGGCCTGCGCTTCAACGGCTTCGGTGAGGCCTTCGAGTTCGATCAGCAGCACCGCTGCACAATCCTTGGGGAAGCCAGCGTGAACGTAGTCCTCGACCGCGCGCAGCGTAAAACCGTCGAGCATTTCGCACGCGGCCGGCGTAATCGCGCGCACCGTGATGTCGACGACCGTCTCGGTCGTGTCGTCGAGCGTGTCGTAAACCGCCAGCAGCGTCTTCACCGCTTCCGGTTTTCGCGTGAGACGCACTGTGATTTCCGTGACCAGCGCGAGAGTTCCTTCGGAGCCGACCAGCAGGCCATTCAGGTCGTAGCCGGGAGTTTCGATTGTTTTGCCGCCAATGCGCACGATTTCGCCTTCAGGCAGGACGAGTTCCATGCCGGTGACGTGATTCGATGTCACGCCATAGGCCAGCGTGTGCGGCCCGCCTGAATTTTCGGAAACGTTTCCGCCGATGGTGCACGACCTCTGGCTCGACGGATCGGGCGCGTAATACAGGCCCAGATGTTCGACGGCGCGCGAGAGATCGAGATTCACCACGCCGGGCTGCACGATGGCGCGAAGATTTGGGGCGTCAACCTCGAGAATGCGATTCATGCGCGAGAAGGCGATCACGATGCCGCCGTTGCGCGCAATCGCGCCGCCGGAAAGTCCCGTGCCCGCGCCGCGCCCCACCAGCGGAGTCTCATAGCGATTTGCGAGGCGCACAATTTCAGCGACCTCGCGCGTGCAGCTGGGAAAGACGATGCACTCGGGAGATCCGAGCTCGACCGAGCCGTCGTACTCGTAGAGCATCAGGTCTTCCGCTTGAGACAACACTGCCTTCGGTCCAAGCAGCGCGACAAGTTCGCGGATCAGTTGTGGTTGCATAAGAGTTTGTAGATGTTCTCGATTCACTATAGTCCGCAGCTTTAGGGGGAGTCAACGCGGGCCGAACTCTTTGGGGACCGCTCTGCTCCTCCTTGATTCTCTGTGGCCTCTGTGTTGAACTTTTCGGAATTTAACACAGAGAACGCAGAGAAAAGCCACAGAGAGCACAGAGAGTTCGATGGAGCGGGAAGGGCGTCAACATTGGAAAGGCCAAGATCCATTTCTCCGCACTGCTTGCCGTCGAAGCGTTTGCCTTGCGCGGACATCTTTGGTTGTGGCGCCGCTGCGCTGTGCTACTCTGCGGTGTCCTTTTTCTCAAGTAAGGTGGCGCAGTGAGCAAGCCAAAATTATTTTCCACGCATGTTTTGTTTGAGGAGCCGCGGCGCCGACTGGCGGAGCATTTTGATTTCGAATATTGGGCCGAGAACGAGCGGCCGCCGCGTCCGGAGGTTTTGAAGCGCGTTGCGGGCAAAGATGCCCTCATTTGCCTGCTGACTGAAAAAGTTGATCGCGAATTGCTCGATGCCGCGGGGCCAAATCTACGAATCATCGCGAATGTGGCTGTCGGTTACGACAATATTGATGTGCTTGGGTGCACCGAGCGAAATGTCGCCGTCACGAACACGCCGGGTGTGCTCGACGAAACTACGGCTGATTTCACGTGGACACTGCTGATGGCCGTCGCGCGCCGATTGGTGGAAGGTGACCGGCTGGCCCGCTCGGGCGCGTGGCGACAATGGAATCTAGACCAGTTGTGTGGAACCGATGTCTGGGGCAAGACGCTTGGCATTATCGGGTTCGGGCGCATTGGCCGCGCCGTGGCACGGCGCGCGGCGGGATTTCGTATGCGCGTGATTTACTACAGCACGACGCGCGCGCCGACGGAAGTCGAAGGGGAATTGAACGCGGAATATATGGAACGGGATCGTGTCCTGGAGCAAGGGGACTTTTTATCCCTTCACGTCCCCTTGCGCGTGGACACGCGCGGGTTGATCGGGCCCGCGGAACTCGCGAAGATGAAGCGGACCGCGTTTTTGATTAACACGACACGCGGGCCGGTCGTGCAGGAGGCCGCCCTGGTGGCTGCTCTCGAGCAGGGCATGATCGCGGGCGCGGCGCTCGATGTTTTCGAGCACGAGCCGCTGATCAGCGACGGCCTGCGACGGGAGAATGTCGTCCTCGCGCCGCATCTCGGATCGGCGTCCATCGAAACGCGCACGCGCATGGCGATGATCGCTGTCGAAAACGTGATCGCTTTTTTCAGCGGCAAGCGTCCGCCCACAATTTTGAATCCTGATGTGCTGGCACGGTAGTAGATCTCACGCTTCGCGAACGCCGGGTGAATCTACTCCCCGCCATACGCGGAGGCATTTGGTAGCACAGACTTTAGTCTGTGTGCCGTCCCGAATGGCTGAAAATTAAAACCACACAGTCCCGCCCCCGCGGGACTGTGCTACATCACTTTCGTGAAGTTCACAATTTCGATGCTTGATCTCAAACAAACGGCGCTGCAAATTTTTCGCGAAACGCTTGCGGCTATTGACATTCCCGCGACTATGCGGCGGAAGCTGGCGCGTGAGGACACTCGAATCAGCTTAAGCGGCGCGATGCTGGACCTAGCTCCATTTGAGCGCATCTGCGCGGTCGCCATTGGCAAAGCGTCGGTGGCGATGGCCTGCGGATTGACGGAGCTGCTCTCACCTGATTTCCGCGCCGAGGGCATCGTGGTCGCGCCGTCGCTCGCAAAAAGTGCGCCTTCGGGATTCCGTGCGATCGTTGGCGGCCATCCTGTTCCGAATGAGGGCAGCTTTGCGGCCGGTCGCGCGATCCTGGACATGCTCGCAACAGCGAATGAGCGAACGCTGGTTTTTTTTCTTTTGTCGGGGGGAGGCTCGGCGCTGGTTGAACAGCCACTCGATCCCGCCGTTCGCCTTGCGGACATGCAGGCGCTGAACCAGTTGCTGGTCACCTGCGGCGCATCGATTGATGAAATCAATGCGGTGCGGAAACATTTCTCCGCGGTGAAGGGCGGACGCTTGGCGGTCGCCGCGTCCGCGGCGATGAAGATTACGCTGGGCGTGACGGATGTGCCTGATGGGCGCGAGTCGGCACTGGCGTCAGGCCCCACGCTGCCTGATCCGACGACGATATCCGACGCTTGCATTGTGATCGAGCGCTACGGGCTGCTGGCGAAATTGCCCGCTTCGATTCGCGCGCGATTTGAGCATCCCGAAACGATTCCCGAAACACCGAAGGCAGGGGACGCGGCGTTTCGCCATTCCGTTTTTCAACTTTTGCTTGGACGCGATGACCTGTTTCATCCCGCGCACCGCGCCGCGGAAGCGGCCGGATTTGTCACCCTATGCGATAACACGACCGACGATTGGCCCGTCGAGCGGGCGGCGGATTTCTTGCTGGCTCAGCTCGCCGAATTGAAGCGCGCAAATCCTGGTCGGTGGGCAGCCGTGATCGCCGATGGCGAGGTTAGCTCTCCTGTCACCGGTGACGGCGTGGGCGGGAGGAACTTGGCGTTCGTGCTTTATTGCTTGGAGAAAATCGCGGGCCAGCGCGTCGCCGTGCTTAGTGCGGGCACAGATGGCATTGACGGATCGAGCCCAGCGGCCGGGACTGTCGCCGATGGAGATTCGTCGGCGCGCGCACATGCATTGGGAATGGACCCGCACGATTATTTTCGGCGAAGTGATTCCTACACCTTCTTCAAGAATCTGGGCGACGCGATCGAGACGGGGCCCACTGGAAATAACCTGCGCGATGTTCGCGTCCTGCTTACCGAATAGGCTTACGGCCTGGTAGAGCCGCAAAATTCCGAAAAGCTCAACACAGAGGACTCAGAGAACCACAGAGAACCACAGAGAAATCGTGCTTTCTCCTTCCGACGTCGAACACCATCAATCTCTATAAAACTCTCCGTGCCCTCTGTGGCTTTTCTCTGTGTTCTCAGTGTTAACCTCCGAAAAGTGCGGCCACCAAGCTGCGCGCCGCGCAAGCATTTCGACGGCTGGTGGTTTGCGCGGGGCGTGCGCCTGATCATACCCAGTGCAAACTCTTGATTGACCTCTTGTTTAGGTCAACATACCATTCCCCCACTTGAGGATGGCATGATCGGCAAAACCATCTCGCACTACCGCATCCTAGAGAAGCTTGGCGGTGGAGGGATGGGTGTGGTGTACGAAGCCGAAGACGTCAAGCTGCATCGCCACGTCGCCCTGAAATTTCTGCCGCAAGAACTAGAGAACGATCCCGCCGCTCGCGAGCGCTCCCAGCGGGAAGCTTTCGCTGCCTCGGCGCTAAATCATCCGAACATCTGCACGATTTACGAAATTGACGAAGCCAACGGCCAGCACTTTATTGCCATGGAGTTGCTGCAAGGAGAGACGCTCAAGAACCGGATTCGAGGCAAACCGCTGGAGGTCGAAGAGGTCCTGGACCTGGGCATTCAGGTAGCCGATGCGCTCGACGCCGCTCATGCGCAGGGAATCGTGCATCGCGATATCAAGCCCGCCAACATTTTTGTCACCAAGCGGGGGCACGCAAAGATCCTGGATTTTGGTTTGGCGAAGCTGACGGCTCAGCCGAACTCTACCCAGAAGGAAGTTGGAGCGGCGGCATCCACAGCCACGACAGAGGTTCCCGAGGAGCAACTCACCAGCCCGGGTACAGCGGTGGGAACAGTCGCTTACATGTCTCCCGAGCAGGCACGCGGGAAGGAATTGGACGCGCGAACAGACTTGTTTTCGTTTGGCGCAGTGCTGTACGAAATGGCCACTGGTTCGCTGCCTTTTCGCGGCGATACTTCTGCCGTTATTTTTGAGGCCATCCTGAATCGCGCGCCCGTCGCTCCCGTGCGGCTGAATCCCGAAGTTCCGCCAAAACTGGAAGAGATCATCCACAAGGCGCTGGAGAAGGACCGCGAACTGCGCTGCCAAAGCGCGGCGGAACTCCGGGCGGATCTGAAGCGATTGAAGCGCGAGATCGATTCCGGCAAGAGCGCTGCGCCCAGGACTTCCACGGATGTCATGCCGAGCGGGGCGATGGACCTTTCCTCCGGTTCGACGCTTGAGCCACCGAAGAGAGATTCTTCGGGCCTGCAAATCGGCCCTCAGAATGACACGCAAACAAGCAGCGTGGCCCGGCCGTGGTGGCGAAACAAGGTGGCAGCGGCGATCACAGCGATTCCGTTGGTGGTGGTGCTGGCAGCTGCGGGCTGGTACTTCAGATTTGGCGCGCGAGGCGAAACGATCGATTCGGTGGCGGTATTGCCCTTCGTGAATGCCAGCGCCGATCCGAACACGGAATACTTGAGCGACGGGATCACCGAGAGCCTGATCAACAGCTTGTCGCAGCTGCCGCATCTCAAAGTGATGTCGCGCGATTCCGCGTTTCGCTACAAAGGAAAAGAAACTGACGCTCAAGCGGTCGGGCGTGAGTTAGGGGTTCGAGCCATCTTTAAGGGCCGCATCATGCAGCGCGGCGACAGCCTGGACATCAGCGCGGAACTGGTTGACGCCCGCGACGATAGCCACATCTGGGGTCAACAATACAGCCGCAAGCCGTCGGACATCTTCGCATTGCAAGGAGAGATCGCGAAAGAAATCACGACCATGCTGAGAATGCGCCTGTCGGGCGAGGAAGACAAACGCATGGCGAAGAGCTACACCGCGAATCCTGAGGCGTATCAGGATTATCTGAAAGGCTCCTATTGGCGATGGAAGATAACCGATGAGGGATACAGCAAGGGCATAGATTACTTTCAGCAGGCGATCGCGAAAGACCCCAATTACGCCCTCGCTTTTTCAGGCCTGGCCGATTGCTACAGTGGGCGTGCAAATACCGGTTATGTTCCTCCGAAGGAGGGCTATCCATTAGCCAAGGAGGCCGCGCTGAAGGCGCTGGAACTGGACGATACCCTTGCCGAAGCCCACTCCTCGCTGGCATTCGTCAAGACGGATTATGACTGGGACTGGCCAGGCGCCGAGAGAGAATCGCAGCGAGCCATTGAGCTCAATCCCGGCTATGCGCGCGCCCACGAGGTGTATGGATATCTTCTGTATAGGCTGGGACGGTTTGAACAAGCAATCGCGGAAGAGAAACGAGCCGTGGAACTTGATCCCCTCTCGCTACTCAATAATAGGCTTTTGGGGCAGGCATTCTACAACGCACGGCAGTATGACCAAGCGATCGAGCAATCGCGGAAGACACTCGAGTTGGACCCAAACTTCACTGGCCTGCACCAGCTCCTTGGCCAGGCCTATCTCCAAAAATCCATGTATAAGGAAGGGATCGCGGAGATTGAAAAGGAGCTGGCGATCTTCCCTAACCGCACTGGAGCACTGTCACAGCTCGGATACGGCTATGCGCTCGAAGGCAAAATAGCCGAGGCGCAGAAGGTGCTCGATCAATTGAACGAGCGGTCGAAGCAAAAGTATGTTTCAGCGGCGACCAGAGCCATAATTTATGCGGGTCTTGGGGAGAAGGACAAGGTATTCGAGTGGCTGGAAAAAGCTTATGAGGATCGCACTATCGGGGCTATTAAGGTGAACCCAGTCTACGATCCGTTGCGCTCAGACCCGCGCTTCGCCGACCTGCTTCGCCGCATGAACCTTCAACCATGATCGGACAAACCATCTCGCACTATCGGATTCTGGAGAAACTCGGCGGCGGCGGGATGGGTGTGGTGTACGAAGCGGAAGACCTCAAGCTGCACCGCCACGTTGCCTTGAAGTTCCTGCCGCAAGAATTGGAGAATGATCCTGCCGCTCGCGAACGCTTTCAGCGGGAAGCGTTCGCTGCATCCGCGCTGAATCATCCGAACATCTGCACGATCTACGAAATTGACGAGGCCAACGGGCAGCACTTCATCGCCATGGAATTGCTGCAAGGGCAAACGCTCAAGCACCAGATGAACGGAAAGCCTCTTGCGATCGATCAGGTGCTGGAGTGGGGAGCGGAGGTCGTCGAGGCGCTGGACGCGGCGCACGCCAAGGGGATCGTGCACCGGGACATCAAGCCCGCGAACATTTTCGTTACGGATCGGGGGCACGCGAAAATTCTGGATTTTGGATTGGCCAAAGTAGCCCGGAAGGAAAATCCACCTGCGGGAGTTGGGGCGTCGCAACTGCCGACCGCCTCCGAACAGGACTTGACCAGCCCCGGCACGGCGCTCGGTACCGTGGCTTACATGTCGCCGGAGCAGGTGAGGGGGGAAGATCTGGACCCGCGCACGGACCTGTTTTCGTTTGGATTAGTTCTGTATGAAATGGCCACGGGCCGGTTGGCATTCCCGGGCAACACGTCCGGCGTGATCTTTCACGCCATTCTCAGCCAGGCTCCTGTTTCGCCGCTCCGCCTCAATCCGCAAATCCCGCCGAAGCTTGAAGAAATCATCAACAAGGCTTTGGAGAAAGATCGCAAGCTGCGCTACCAGAGTGCGGCAGATTTGCGGACCGACTTGGCCCGGCTGAAACGGGATACGGATTCGAGTCGCTCCACAATTGGCGCGCCGACCGCGGAAGTGCGCGTTCGGCCATGGTGGCGAAGTAGACCGGCCGTCGGAATTGCTGCGGTAGTGCTGAGCGCTTTGCTGGGGGCTGCGGGCTGGATCTATCGGCTCCACGCGAACAGCGGCGAAACAATCGATTCGGTGGCCGTCTTGCCCTTTGTGAACGCGAGCGCTGATCCGAACACGGAATATTTGAGCGATGGAATCACCGAAAGTCTGATCAACAGTTTGTCGCAGTTGCCCCATTTGAAAGTGATGTCGCGCGACTCCGCGTTCCGCTACAAAGGAAAAGAAACGGACGCTCAAGCGGTCGGGCGTGAATTAGGGGTTCGAGCCATCTTTAAGGGCCGCGTCGTGCAGCGCGGCGACAGCCTGGACATCAGCGCGGAACTGGTTGACGCCCGCGACGATAGCCACATCTGGGGCCAACAATACAGCCGCAAGCCGTCGGACATTTTTGCTTTGCAAGGAGAGATCGCTAAAGAAATCACGACCATGCTGCGGATGCACCTGTCGGGCGAGGACAACAAGCGCTTGACGAAGAGTTATACCGCCAATGCGGAAGCGTATCAGGATTATTTGAAAGGCATTTATTGGAGATACAAAATAACCGAGGAGGGATACAACAAGTGCGTTGAATACTTTCAGCAGGCGATCGCAAAAGATCCCAATTATGCGCTCGCTTATGCAGGTTTAGCTGATTGCTACAGTGGACCTCCCAATAACGGGCTTGTTCCCCGGAAAGAAGGCTATCCGAGAGCCAAGGAGGCCGCGCTGAAGGCCCTGGAACTGGACGAAACACTCGCCGAAGCTCACACCGCGCTGGCCTTCATCCAAACGGACTTCGACTGGGACTGGCCAGGCGCCGAGAGAGAATCGCAGCGGGCCATTGAGCTCAATCCCGGCTATGCGCGCGCCCACATGGTGTATGGGTATCATCTGTACAGGCTGGGACGATTTCAGGAAGGAATCGCGGAAGAGAAACGAGGCTTAGAACTTGATCCCCTCTCGCTCCTCGATAATCGAGTTTTAGGACAGGCATTCTTAGCCGCACGGCAGTACGACCTGGCAATCGAGCAATTTCGGAAGACACTCGAGCTGGACCCAAACTTCGCTGGCGGGCACCAGCTCCTTGGCGAGGCTTACCTCCGTAAATCCATGTATAAAGAAGGGCTCGCGGAGATTGAGAAGGAGCTGGCGATCTTCCCTAACAGCACTCCAGCACTGTCGCAGCTCGGATACGGCTATGCGCTGGAAGGGAGAAGAGCCGAGGCGCAGAAGGTGCTCGATCAATTGAACGAGCGCTCCAAGCAACGGTATGTCTCACCGGCGAACAGAGCCATCATCTATGTGGCTCTTGGCGAGAAGGACAAAGCATTCGAATGGCTGGAAAAAGGCTATGAGGAGCGCTCTGTCGTTGCAATTAAGGTGAGCCAAGTCTACGATCCGTTGCGTTCCGACCCGCGTTTCACGGACTTGCTTCGCCGCATGAATTTGCAGCCCTGATCAAGTTTGGTCTGAAGCTCCAGCCCCGAATGCATTAGCAACGGAGGGAATCGCTCCTTCCCACGACAGATTCGCAATGTGTACGATGCGATGCAGTAGCACAGACTTCAGCCCGCCTGGCGGACGGGCAGGTCTGTGCGCTTTCCGCGGAACCGACACGAATCAAAACCACACAGGCTGAAGCCTTTGCTACTCAAAACTTCCGCCATCAAGCACGTTCAGCGCGACAATTTGACATCGGGAGAGCAGGTCCGTCAGCAGTTTGTGAGATGTCGCGAAAAGACAAGTGACGATCAGTCGCTCTTCCCTCCGGACAATGATGCTTCAATCTTGCGCAGCCGGTCATTCATTTCCATCATCTGGCGCTCGAGGCGGTCCAGGCGATCGACGACGATTTGATTGTTGTTAGCGGTGTTGCTCGTATCGGCGATTTTCTGGTCTGCTGCGGGGGGATCCGTGTGGGCTGCATTCTTTGTTTTCAGTTGCTCGATCACGCCTTCGACGGCATGTGGGACGCTGATGGAGAGCTGCCCGTTCTTGAGCAAAGCTTCAAGGGGCTCGATGGCGGTGGGATCGCCGCGGTGGCCCAGCGCAAAGATCGAGGCGTATCGGATGTCGAACGAAGTTTCATTCAGATAGGAAATGAGACGCGCGGTGATGTCATGATTCTTCAGGTCGACGCGGCCGAGCGCGCCAATCGCGATGCCGCGGAGGGACGATGGTTTTCCGGGGCCTGACCATTCGAGCAGCGAAGGAACAACCGCGTCATCCCCCAGAGCGCCCATGGCGCGAAGCGATGCCCGGCGGAGAACGTCGTCCGGCGAGGATGTGGAAAGCGCCTTTTCGAGCAGCGCCGTTGTGCCGGAGCCCTTGACTTGTGCCAGGGATTGCAGCGCCATGCCTCGCACGGAATAGGCTTTGTCGTCCTTGTAGATCGCTTGCAGGCGCTTAATGGTTTCTTCGTCGTTCCGGAATTTGCCCATTTGCTCGACGGCCACCTGGCGGACCCAGGGTTGCTCGTTGGAAAGCGCGGCGAGCACCTGCTTGCGCGCGTTGGGAGAATTGATGCGTCCGAGCGCGCGCAGGGCTTCGTTTCGAACCCCCCAGAAATGGTCGCGGCGGGCGGCTTCTCCGAGCGCTGCAGTCACGGCGTCATTGTCCTTGATGTTGCCGAGCGCGACCGCTGCGTCGGCGCGGTCTGGAACGTCCTGAGCGGTTTGCAACTGTCGGATCCATTCCTCGGGCGACTTCTGAAAATCGAGAGACCTCAGAATTTTGTTGCCTTTGTCGAAGAGCACCATCAGCGGGGGCCCATCCACTGTGAACGAAAAAGTTTCTTCGGCTTTTGAAACTTCGATGGGGAAGGCTTTCTCACCGCCGGCAGTGGTGATGGCGATGTCCACGGGCACGCGGAACAGCCCGACGTGTCCTTCCACTTTCTGGGTCTGCTTGACGTTGAGGCTGACTTTCTTTGTCTCCGCGTCATAGGTGGATTTTACGGTGAAGCGCGGGGCGCCTGCGCCGTAAATCCATTGATCGAAAAATGGATCGACGTTGGTGCCGGTCGATTCCTCGATCGCCTTGACCAAGTCGGCTGTCACCACGTTCTGGAGACGGTTGGCTTCGAGATAATGCTTGAGGGTTCGGAAGAATGCGTCATCGCCGAGCTGCTTGCGAAGCATGTTCAGCACCCAGCCGGCCTTGTCATAAACGTTGCCAACATATTCGTCGGAGTCGTTGATGTCACGCGTAACGATGGGAATCGGGAAAAGCTCTTTCGAGGGCATCCAATTGTTTTGGTCGCGCCAGTAACGGTAAGCGGCGGCATCGACGCCGTACTGATGCTCTTCCCACAAGTTCGCGCCAAACGTGGCGAAGCCTTCGTTGAGCCAAGTGTTGGTCCAATCTTTGAGTGTGACGAGGTCTCCGAACCACTGATGGGTCAGCTCGTGCGAGACCAGGTTGTCCGCGGCTTCGGCTTTCTCCCCAGCAAGATCCGGGCGCACCATGTCGCGCGCGGAGAGCGTCGTCGCGCTCACATTCTCCATGCCGGATGCAACAAAGTCGTCTACCGCCGTCTGCGCGTACTGTTCCCAGGGATATGCGACGCCAAATCGCTCCGAGAAGAAATCGAGCATCTGCTTGGTGCGGCTGAATGTGGGATCCATCGTATCTTCCAGGCCGCGAGGAACGTAGTACGTGACCGGGATATTGTGCCAGGTGTCCTTTTTCTCCTTGTATTCCCCGGCGACGAACGAAATCAGGTAAGTTGAAACCGGCAGCGATTGCCGCCACGTCCACGTTTTCATTCCGCCCGCGGCATCCTGGACGCTCAGCAGCTTTCCGTTCGAGACGGTGAGCCAGTCGCCCGGCACCGTGAGAATCATTTCGCTGGTCGTGCGATCGTTCGGATAATCGTAGATGGGGATGTAGTGGTGCGTGTCCTCGGCTTCACCCTGCGTCCAGATTTCCTTGGGCCGGCTGGGATCGTCCTTGTCCGGCAGGATGAAATACAGGCCGGTCGTGGGCTTGCCCTCGTACTGGAGATTCACGTCGAATTTCTCGCCGTCTTTCGCGGGTTGCGCGAGGTTTACACGCAGCTTGTTGTCGCGCAGGTCGAACGTGGTGTCTTTGCCATTGACGCGGGCGCTGGAGATGGTGAGGTCCGCGCAATCAAAGTCCAGGTGAGTCAGGCCATCGCGCAGTGAGGAGAGCGTGTGCGTCACTTCGCCAATCACTTTGCGTTGATCGAGGTCAAAGCGCAGGGAAACGCGAACGTTCTGCAGGTGGTAGTCGCGGCTGGGCGCGTAGGGCCGGTCCGCGCGCGCAGCCGCCGCGAACATTCCGGCTATGGCGACTACGATTGCCGCCAATATCGCGGCCCGCGTCGGGGGGGCATGACGTTTCTTCCAGGATGAATTCATTCTTTCCTCGCACCGCAGCGACAACACCTACGATAACTATATTATACCCTCGCCTATCGGGCGGAATAGGGCGCCTCGCCCCTGTTTCCATTTAGACGCACATTCCGCCAAAGCGTTTCTGCTTCGCCAATTGCGGGGACGGGACGCCTATTTTCTCAAATATGAGTCTTCCTTGCGGATCCAGTCTTCTCTCCGCGGAGCGAAGATATCGACGTCCACCGTATCTTCCTCCGCGATCGCGGAGTGCGGCACGTTCGGCGGAATCAACAGGAATTCGCCCGCGGCAACAACGATTTCACGGTCATCGAAGACAAATTTCAGTTTGCCGGACATGATCCACGAGTACTGTTCGTTGACGTGAGAATGGCGAGGCACGACAGCGCCACGCTTCAGAAGAAGCTGCGAAACCGTTGCGTTGTCGCCGGAAATCATCTGGCGGGAGAGCAAATCGTTCAGTTTTTCGACTTCGACTGCTTTCCATGATGTTTTTGCAAGCGTGCTCACAAATGTCTCCTTTGGGTGCTGGCTCTCCTCGAATAAGTCCGTCCGAGCCGCGCCAGCATCGTCCACGGAAACGCAAGCGGCGTCAATCCCGTCTCACCTGAACGCCCGATACGCAACGAATCTTCTGTTAAGATGCATCACGTCTAAGAGAGTTGCCATAGGTGGGAAGGGCGGGGCATGGCGGCACAACCGAATGTAGCGGGAATGGCGCGTCTTCTCTACGTTGTGGCCGGCGCTGGTCTGGCGGGTTGGGGCCTGTGGGGCGCCGACCAGGGTTGGACGCAATGGACGTGGCTGTTGTTGGGTGGAGTGGTACTCGTTCTCGGCGTCATCGGTTACTCTCCCCTGCACGCATTGTTTGGCGCGAAAGATCAGAAAGCGAATTGAATGCGTTTCCTGCACGCGGTCGCTGGATTTATTCTCTTCTTTGAACTCCCGATTCCAATCTACTGGCTGATCATCCACCCATTCAATTCTTTTTGGCGAAATCGCGTTCGCGCCGCGTTTTGGATTGGCGGCCTCACAGCGTGGACCGCCGGCGGCAGCTTACTTTGGATCTTCCGTCCAGTGCTTTTGGCTCCGGCACGGCCTTCCTGGGTCGCAATCGCCGCCGGGCTTGCGCTCATTGGCGTTGAAATCAACCTGTTCCTGCGCGTGGAGCGCGAATTGGGCACCAGGAGACTCGTCGGCCACGCGGAACTCACGGGGACAGGCGAAATGTTCACTGGCGGATTGTACGCACGCGTGCGGCATCCGCGCTATACAGGGATGTTTTGTGCGGTCGTGGGCGCCGCCTTGCTCGCGGGGAGCTTGCGCTTGTGGGCCGTTGTGGCGGTGTGGTGGGTGCTGGCTCTGGCCGTCATTCGCCTCGAAGAGCGCGAATTGACCGCCAGGTTTGGCCCAGCCTATGTTGCATACAGGCAGCGGGTTCCAGCATTCTTGCCATTTCGCGTGTGGCATGGCAGCAAATAGTTCGGACCGGCCCGGTTTCTCTGTGTCCTCTGTGCCCTTACTCCGTGATCTCTGTGTTAATTCTTGGTGTTGCTCCGTCGCCGTTGCTCCGCCGCCGCGCCTCCGTTAGAATGATTCAACGACCGCGGAGAGGTGTCTGAGTGGTCGAAAGAGCCCGCCTCGAAAGCGGGTAGCCTGGCAAAACCGGGCTCGTGGGTTCGACTCCCACCCTCTCCGCCATCCTTTCGAGAGGTTCGGATGGCGCGTCATCCAGAAAATTCTTCCGCCGAAACGGGAGCAACATAATTGATTGGTGAGTGATCGGCCAGGTCTCGCACGCTCACGTTCCCGATTTTCAATGCATAGTCGAGGAGATATTTTACGCGTGCATGATCTTGATCGTCCGAGATTGTTGATTCGTCTGGTTGTCGCGCGATCTTTCGTTCCCGATCGATATAGTACAGATCTCCGGCGTGCGTGTAGCCCATGAATTGTGGCGGCACCCGCGTCACGAGATCGCAGCAATCCACGTAGCGGCGGATTTCCACGCCCTTCAATGTGGAAACAAAATCGGCGTCGCCTACGCGCGGAGACCCGAACGTATGCAGGCATGGAGGATGTTGTAGGCTGGCCATCAACGTTGCCAAGGCTGCTCCCGAGCTGTGTCCCGTGAAAAGTGCGCGGCACTTGAGAGCTTGCAATGCCGGGTCAAGGCCTGGCCGCACTTCGTTGAGAGCCTCGGCGAACCCCCGGTGCACTTTACCTCCCTTTTCCCAGGCCGTCGGAACAAGATCGGCGTCCGTGCCGAGGTTTGTAAAGTCTCCTCTATCCGTGCCTCGAAAAGCTAGAACCGCGAGATCGCCGGTACCGACCATGGCTTCGCGGAGCGCAAGCAAACAATGAGTTCCTCTCCCCTTCTCGCTGCCCTTGGTCTCGAAGAACTGGCAATTCGTGAAACCGATGAGACCGAGCACACTTCGAATCTTTTCCTGGTCGAATGCAAAACCGGGCTGTTGACGGCAATAAGATAACCGCGCCATTTCCGCGCAGAGCGCCGCATCGGATTTCGGCATGCCGGCAGGGAAGAAGTTCCCCCGCGCGCACGGAAAGTGGAGATCGGCGTTCTCAGGGCTGTAGAAGATATCGGGCGGCATTCGCTCTCCCTTGGGGTTCGCGCACCTCGCCAATCTTAACGGAAGAATGACTGACCGTGTAGTTGTGAGAATTTCTTCCTGCTGCATTTCCGGAGTTCGCCTTGGCAGAAGTTCGGACGGCCGGTGCAGCAAACTGAGTGATCTGACAAAATGGCAGTGATTTGTTGACATAATGGCAAGGCACTGCTATCCTACGGTTGCCATGAGGCGTCGTATGGTCCGCAAACGCAAATTGGCGCGCGGAGTATTTGGGCCGCGTCCGGCGAAGCGCCATGCATCTTTTGGCGCGAGTCTAGGTTTACCCGCGCTTGAAACGGACGCCCTGATTCACAAGCTCCAAACAGGGCTTTCGTTCAAGGCTTTGCATTCCTTTTCTTCGGAAATCGGCATTCCAATTTCGGAGATCGGGGAAATCATGCAAGTCCCGGAACGGACTCTTGCGCGTCGCAGGGTCGCGGGCCGACTTTCTTCCGAGGAATCCGAAAAGCTTCTTCGGCTTTCAAACATTTTCGAGCAGGCGGTTGGCTTGTTTGAAGGGGATGTCAAAGCGGCGGTTGCCTGGCTCAAGAGTCCGAAAAGAGCGCTCGCTTACAAAACCCCACTCACGTATGCGGGCACGGAAATCGGCGCCCGGCAGGTGGAAGATTTGATCGGGAGATTGGAACAAGGGGTTTTTGCTTGAACATCGTTGCTTGGCGAATCGTCAAGCGCAGGCTCGCAAGAACGGCCTTCGATGGAGAAGGCGCGCGGCGCTTCGGTGGCCGCTGGAACTCGAAAGGCGTCGCGGTCGTCTACCTGGCGCAATCCCAGTCACTCGCTGCCTTGGAGATTCTCGTTCACATCGATTCGCCCCAATTGTTGGTGCACTACGTTGCCGTTCCCGTCAGCATCGATCCGAACTTGATTACGCGGATCGACTTGTCTTCCTTGCCGAAAAACTGGAAGACGTATCCTCCGCCAAAGAAAATCAGGGCCATTGGGGACGATTGGGTAGCGGCGGCCAGTTCTGCGGTTTTGCAAGTGCCAAGCGTCATCGTGCCACTTGAGAATAACTTTCTTTTGAATCCCCACCACCCGGACTTTCCAAGACTCCAAATCGGAAAACCTGTGCCATTCAAGTTTGACCCCAGACTGGCCTCTGAATTGTGACTTTGCGCAATTCCTGCCGCCGAGTTTTCGGGAGGACTTCGTTGAGCGCCGAGCATTCGTAGCGGTGACTTAGGTTGAAAGCGAACGTGCCCTCTCCGTCCCGAAGAACACGGGACGGAGCGGCCTCTACACAACCGTCCTGACACCGGCCTTTGTAGAGGCCGCCTTTTTTTGGGCGGGCATCTGTTCGTTCCCGACAAAATCGAACTGAGTCACTACCAGCTCCGTTCCGGACTTGACGCACGCCAAGGTTCGGCATACCTTACGAATATATGAGCGCAATTACATTGAAGGTTAACGGGCGTGCACACACCTTTGACATTGACCCCACGACTCCGCTGCTCTACGTGCTGGCCGACGATCTTGAGCTGCGCGGAGCGAAGTTTGGTTGCGGCCTCGGCCAGTGCGGAGCCTGCACGGTCATCGTGAAGGGCCAGTCGATCCGGTCCTGCATCACTCCCGTCGAGGCCGTGGACGGGGCGGAGATCACCACGCTCGAAGGACTGGGAACGATCCAGAAGCCGCATCCGATTCAAAAAGCGTTCATCGAAGAGGGCGCTGCGCAGTGCGGTTTCTGCCTGAATGGGATCATTATGACTGCCAAGGCTTTCCTGGACAAAAAACCGAAAGCCACGGAAGAAGAAATCCAACGGGCGATGTCAGGCGTTTTGTGCCGCTGTTTCACACACGTGCGGATGCTGCGGGCCATCAAAAAAGCCGGACAGGAAATGGCCCGATGACAATCTCCATGAGAAACTCGATGAGGAATAAATCGAAATCCGCTGACAACCCCGCTTTGTCACCCGATGCGTTGGCAGCTCTGAGACGCGCGGGACTTTCCCGCAGGTCCTTCTTGAAAAGTACGGGTGCGCTGATCGTGACTTTCAGTCTTGCGGGCGTGTATGAAACTGCTGAAGGCCAAGGCAACTTTGACGGAGGGGTTGCGGGCTCTCCGCCCTTGAATGAACTCGATTCCTGGATCGCCATCGCCGCCGACGGAAACGTGACGGCTTACACCGGCAAATGCGAACTTGGGCAAGGCATCTCCACGGCGCAAGCTCAGTTGGTCGCCGAAGAACTTTCCGTACCGTTTAGCCGCGTCAAACTCATCTATTGCGATACTTTGATGACGCCGGATCAAGGTGTCACCTCCGGCAGCCAGTCCCACCCAACGAACTTCAATCAGAGCAATTTGGCCCAGGCGGGAGCCACGGCTCGCCAGGCGCTCCTCCAACTCGCATCGAAAAATCTGGGAGTCCCTATCGATCAGCTTGTAGCCAACGACGGCGTGATCAGCGCCAAGAGCGATCCGTCCAAAAAAGTGAGCTACGGCCAGCTAGTCGGAGGGAAGAAGTTCGACCTCAAGCTGGACAGCAACGCCAAGCGGAAGTCTCCGAGCGAGTGGACCGTGCTCGGGAAACCCGTGCCGCGGCCAGACCTTCCGGAATTAGTCACCGGGCAATTTGAATTTGTTCACAACGTGCGCGTCCCCGGCATGTTGCACGGCGTGGTCGTTAGGCCGCCGGCCGTGGGCGCCACATTGGTCGGCGTGGATGAAAGTTCCGTGCAAGGCATGCCCGGCCTTGTGAAAGTGGTCGTCAAGAAAAACTTCGTCGGCGTGGTAGCCGAAAAACGCTGGCAGGCGATTCAGGCGGCCGACAAGCTGAAGGCCACCTGGACTCCGGGCGCGGGCCTGCCGAGCAACGCGGATTTCTACGAATACGTGCGCAATCAGAAGCCGGTGCGCGACACCCTGTTGGTCAATTCCAAAGACGTCGAACAAAAACTCACGGAAGCAGCCACCGTGGTGAAGGCCACCTACCACCATCCGTATCAGATGCACGGGTCAATAGGCAGTTCCTGCGCGGTCGCCGACGTGCAAGGTGACAAGGCCACGATTTGGTCGCCCACGCAGGGCGTTTGGCACCAGCGAGGCACGTCCGCAATGATCCTCGGTCTGAAGCCCGAAAACGTTCGCATTATCTTTCGCAGAGGCTCCGGCTGCTACGGATTAAATGGCGCCGACGCTGTTACCTATGACGCCGCGCTGCTGTCGCAGGCTGTCGGCAAACCTGTCCGTGTGCAGCTCTCGCGCAAAGACGAAATGGCGTGGGAAAATTACGGCTTCGCGTTTGTGATGGACGAGCGCGCCGGCCTCGATGCCCAGGGAAATATCATTGCCTGGGATCACGAAGCATGGTCTCCGGTCCTGGGGAATCGTCCGGGGTACAACACTCCTGGAAATGTCATCACCGGATTACTGGCGGGCTTTCAACCTGACCCGTTTCGGGCAAGATCGCCCGCGCCAGAACCCACAGCGTTCAACAACAACAGTAATGGAGTTCCGTCTTACGTTGCCGGCCAGGTTGGCGGCGCGTTGCGAGGTACAGGGACGATCAAGTCTGAACGGGCGCTCATTCACAATACTCCTTCGCCGTTCTGGACAGGCCCGCTGCGATCGCCCGCGCGTTTGCAGAATACATTCGCGCACGAAGGCTTCATGGACGAACTGGCGTCGCGTGTAAAAGCCGATCCGGTTGAATACCGGCTGCGTCACTTGAGCGATTCCCGTTTGATCGATGTCGTCAAGGCGGCGGCGAAGACTGCCAATTGGGATCCGCGCCCTTCACCCAAACCGCGGCAGGCGAAAACCGGCGTGGTTACCGGTCGCGGAGTTGCGTGCGTGGCGTATGAGCGAGACAACGGATTTTCCGCAATGGTCGCCGAAGTCGAAGTCAATCAAGACACTGGCAAAGTGGCCGTGAAACATATTGTCCTGGCCAACGATTCAGGACCGATCTCCAATCCCGATGGGCTAAGAAATCAGATCGAGGGCGGCACCCTCCAAGGCATGAGCCGCGCGCTCATGGAAGAAGTAACATGGGACGACCAGAAGGTGACTTCATACGATTGGCGGACGTATCGGACCTTACCCCTGGGCTTCGACGTCCCGAAGATCGAAGCCGTGCTTCTTAACCGGCCTGACCAAGAGGCATGCGGGGCGGGCGAAACCGCGATCACCGTTGTAGCAGCCGCCATCGGCAATGCCATCTTCGATGCAACTGGCGCGCGCATCCGCCAAGTTCCGTTTACTCCGGAGCGCGTGAAGGCTGCGTTAAGTGAAGTGGGCTAATCCCGTCTCCCGAAAAATCATGACCCGGGCCTAACTCTTCCCAGGTTTTCTCTGTGCTCTCTGTGACCTCTGTGTTGAAAGCTTTTCTTGATTCTCGATCACTGTGATTCGGCGTAGACGCGCCTCACGGCATTCGCAATGACGCCGGTATTTCCCCAATCTGGATACTTCGCCAGAAACTCCGCTGACAGAGCTCTCCCCGCATCTTCCACGGATGTCCCCTTCTGCTTGAGTTCCAGCGCACGACCCTGCAATTCCAAAAGGATCGCGCGCTCCTTTGCGATCAACGAACCATCTCCGAGCTCGCCGTGATCGGGCACTATAAAGCGCGGCTTTAGAGGCGCCAGTTGATCCACTATGGAGAGCCATCCCTTCAAGGTCGCGTCCTCATTGGGCATCATCGGAAAGAGCTTATTTTCCACGATGTCTCCGGGAAACAGGACGCTGTCTTCCTCAACGAATATCAACTCGTCTCCCCTGGTGTGTGCCGCTCCCAGCCAGAACAGGCGGGCCGTCACGCCGCCGAGGTCAAGTTTCATCTCGCGGTCGAAGAGGATGTCCGGCGGTCGCAGCTTCACATCCTGCAGCAGCTCTTTGTTTATCGCCGACATGCCCCGGAAGCGATTCATGTGCGCGGGGAGCCCCGTAATCATTTCTTCCTGCTGCACGACGGATCGAATCAGCACCGTGTTGGCTGGGAACGCCTGTTCCCCCGTGGTGTGCTCGGAATGGTAGTGCGTGGTCGTGAGGTACAGATTCGGACCTTTTGCGAGCTTTTGCGCCACGCGCACGATCGTGGCTCCGTTGCGGGCGCCCAGACCGGTGTCAATCACGAGCGTCCCGCGGCTTCCGACGACGATCCCGATATTGGGATATCCCACAATCGCGTACACGTGTTCGGACACGCGCTCCATCGCGCTTTCAGACAAAATCGGATTCGGGCCTGCGGGAGCGTTCTGGGCCCACATGATCGCAGAGGCCCACAGCACACCTGCGGCTAGGATGAACGGCAAAAATAACGCGAGAACCGGCCTGTTCCCTATTGACATCGTGTGTCTCCCCTCGATTTGACCCTCGTCAGAAGTTTGAGATTCGTAGTGTACTGCAACCCCTGGCAAAATTGGTGGTCTTCGGCGATGGAGTCTGTGCGAGAGCCTCGAATCTTTGTGGGGCGCGGCTTCATAGGTTGCGGAAAAAGTCGATTCAAAGCGGCTTTTAGTAGCACAGGCACTCTTGCCTGTGCCGGTTTTGCCGGCTTTATCATCGATGCACAGCCAAGAGTGGCTGTGCTACTCAACCGCACTTCGACAGTGGCGATTCGCAGGATCGCTTCCCAGGACTGATATAGTAAAAGAGGAAACCCTGCGTGAGGTCGTCAATTAACGGGGCCGCGCGCTAAAACCATATTCATGATTCAACTTTCTTCGGCTGGAAAACATTTCGGCTCAAAAACGCTCTTCGAGGGCCTCAACTGGGTCGTGAACGACGGAGATCGCGTTGGCTTGGTGGGCGGGAACGGCACGGGCAAGTCGACGTTGCTGAAGATTTTAGCGGGCATCGAGACCCTGGACGAAGGATCATTTTTCGCGTCCAAGGGCGCGACCACGGGATATCTTCCGCAAGATGGCATGTCGCTCTCGGGGCGCACGGTCATGGAAGAATGCCTCTCCGTCTTCGGCCGCCTGCTGGAAATCGAAAAGGAAATGGAAGCGCTCACGCACCAGATGGCGGAAATCGACCCGAAGAGCGATGAATACCAGAAAATTACGGACCGTTACCACCGCATCGAGACCGAGTTCCAGCATCAGGATGGCTACGCGCTCGAAGCGCAGGCCGGCGAGGTGCTCGGAGGGTTGGGCTTTTCGCGCGAGGATGCCAAGCGTCCCGCGGAGGAATTTTCCGGCGGCTGGCAGATGCGCCTAGGCCTGGCCAAACTCCTGTTGACTAAGCCGCATCTTCTTCTGCTCGATGAGCCAACGAACCATTTGGATCTCGAAGCGCGTAACTGGCTGGAGCAGTATCTGCAAGAGTATCCATACGCTTTCGTCGTGGTTTCGCACGACCGCTATTTTCTCGATATCGCTGTGAACAGAATCCTCGAAATCTGGAACCGGCGCACCTATTTCTACACCGGCAATTACGACCGCTATCTCACGCAGAAGGCGGAGCGGCGAACCCAATTGGAATCGGCCTACAAAAATCAGCAGGACCGCATCCATCACCTGGAAACCTTCATCAATCGCTTCCGCTATCAAGCCACCAAGGCCAAGCAGGTGCAAAGCCGCATCAAGGAACTGGAAAAAATCGAGCGCATCGAATTGCCCGATGATGAAAAGACGATTCACTTTTCATTTCCTCAGCCGCCATCGAGCGGCCGCATGGTGGCCGAGTTTCACAACGTGGCCAAGAGCTACGGAGAGAAGCTGGTATTTCAAGGCGTGAACTTCGTCATCAATCGCGGAGACCGCATCGCGCTCGTGGGCGTGAACGGCGCGGGAAAATCCACGCTCATCAAATTGCTGGCCGGAGCGGAAGCCGTGACGCGCGGCGAATTCCGCCTGGGGCACAACGTCGAAGTAGATTATTTCGCGCAGGACCAGTACAAGGCACTCGACCCTTCCGCCCGCCTCATCGACGATCTCGCCAGCATCGCGCCCACCGCCGTAAGCGATCAAACACGCTTGCGCACATTGCTCGGCTGCTTTCTTTTTTCCGATGACGACGTGTTCAAGCGCATCGGCGTGCTATCGGGAGGCGAACGCAACCGCTACGCGATGGCGCGCATGCTCCTGCAGCCGCCGAATTTTCTTCTGCTCGATGAGCCCACCAATCACCTCGACTTGCAGGCCAAGGATGTGCTGCTCGAAGCGCTGCAGAAATTCAGCGGAACGGTGGTGTTCGTCTCGCACGACCGCTACTTCATCGACAATCTCGCGACGCGCGTTTTTCAGATCGAAGGCGGCGGACTGTACGATTATCCTGGCAATTACGAGGATTTCCTGTGGCAAAAAGAGCGCCGCGAATCCGGCGAACCGTTTTCTCCAAGTACGGCGCAGTCAGGAAGGGAGGCGCCGGCGTTAGGGAAACGCGAAGAGCCGGAGGCGCCAACGAAAAAACTGAATCCGATTGTCCTTCGCAAGATGCGAAAGCGCCGCGAAGAGTTGGAAGAAGAAATCGCGCGCTGCGAAGCGGAAATCGCCGCATACGAACTGGAACTCGCCAACTTCAAAAGCGCCCAGGAATCAATCCGCGTAGCCGCACTGATCGACGAGCGCCGCAAGCACCTAGCAGGCATAACGAAAGACTGGGAGCAAATCGAGACCACACTGGAAGAGCCATCTCCTGCGCAACAATCCGAAAATTCTTTCGACTAATACAAGATTCAGCCCTTAAGCGAAGTCTCCTCCGAATCCGTCTCTGTGACCTCTGTGTCCTCCGTGTTAAAGCCGTTGATTTTTCGGGGGGTTCCCGCCTCACCGCCGAGCAGCAAAAAACGCCTGCAGCAACGCCACGGATTCGTCAGCAAGAATTCCGCCCGTAACCGACACCCGATGATTGAGAGCCCCCGCGTCGAGCACCTGCAAACGGGAGCGAACAGCCCCGCCCTTGGCGTCATCAGCGCCGTAAACCAGTCGCGCGATGCGCGCCTGTACCAGCGCCCCCGCGCACATCGCGCAAGGCTCAATCGTCACGTACAGCGCGGCGCCGGTGAGCCGATAGTTGCCGAGCGCCGTAGCCGCCGCGCGCAGCGCAACGATTTCCGCGTGCGCCGTCGGATCGCAATCGGCAATCGTGCGATTTCCCGCCGCCCCCACGATGCGCTCTTCGACCACCACGACCGCGCCGACTGGAACCTCTCCCCGGACGCCGGCCGCGCGCGCCTGCTCGATCGCCAGATGCATGTATTCACTGTCGGTCACGTGAGCGGCACGGGCGTGGAAGGAATCAGATATTCCACGATCATCACGTCGTGGAGCCCATCGTGTAAACGCGCATGCGCGGAGTGACGGCCGACTTCGCGCCAGCCCGTCGCGCGGCACAACAGCAGCCCATCGCGATTCTCCACCAGAGTCCGGCCGATGAGTTTGCGGTAGCCCAGCCTCCCGGCGGCTTCCTGAATCGCGCGCATGAGTTGCCGGCCCACGCCATAACTGCGGAACGATCGCCGCACGTAGATGAAAACCTCGCCGATGTCATCGAGGGCGATGCGCGTATCGTATGGCGCGAGCGCAACCCATCCGGCAATCCAGTTGCGAACATCGGCCACCAGAATCGGATGCTTCGGATCCTGCTCCGCGGCGGCGATCCGCAGCCTCTGATCCTCCATCGCGCGCGGATCGGAATCAAACGTCTCCCGCCGGTCGTGCACAGCTTCATTGAAAATCTCGCACAGCGCCGCAGCGTCTTCTTCGCGCGCGGGGCGAATCTGCAACTGCGGCCGCATCGTTGCGGTACTCATAGCCCGGGATTTTATCATCCGGGCGCGATATTGGTCATGGAAACACGGAACGAATGCCGGGTCCGCCGCCATTGAACCGCGAGAAGGTTTTTAGGTGGTTGGCGACAAATCTCTGAGTTATTTTGAAAGTGCGGGTGCCGCATCCTTGCGTGCTTCGCAAGGGTGCGGGTTTTTATCAATGAACGAGATCGACCCTCACCCTCGTCACCACCCGTACAACTTTTCCGCGTTCCTACAGATTCGGCATCTCCCGGCCGTCAGCCAGCACGATCGTTGTGAGGCGCAGGAAGTTCGACCCATTCTTGGTTCGATGGCCGCTGGCAGTGATCACGTCGCCGGTCTTGATCGTGTTTTTGTCCCAGTTGCCGTACCTGGCGAGCATGGCGGGGCTCCTGGCTTCGCCGATCCATTTTTCGACCGCGCCCGTATCGTTTTTCACATCCAGGGAAACTTCCACGTGGGGGTTGACGAATTTGAACTCCGTCACGGTTCCCTTGACGGACACGATTTTCGTCGTGTCATAGTTCGCCTCTCCGTGATGCGCCAGGAGCGGGTCCGAGACAAATACCACGCCCAGGATTAAGGTTAGAAAAAGCACCAATTTTTTCATTTTCAACGTCTCCTGAAAAAAGATCCGGTCGAACTCACGATTGCCGTTATATTTTTCCCTCACCAGGTGCGGAATATCTCAGAATGTTGTCATTCCGTTCACGGTGAGCGTTCACGGTGAACCGAGGCACGCTGCGGCCGAGGAATCCCTCTTTTTTCAGGCATTCAAACCCAGAGAGATTCCTCACTTCGTTCGGTTCACCGTGAACGCTCACCGTGAACGGAATGACAGACCCTGCATTTTTTCCGCAAACTGTTGGGAGATGTCCTACGAAAAATATCCCACCGCGATCGGAAACATGTCAATGACATAAACTCAATGGTCCGCAATCCTTCGCGGGCCGCCTGAAATGAATAGAATCCGAGAGTTGATATTCGCGCAGCTATTTTCCCGGCGATGTCTCCTTCTTTTCGAGGTCCAGGAAGTTCTCAATATCCTCGCAGAACTGTTCCGCCAGCGTCCACTTCGGCCTCAATAGAAAGTCCAAGTGCGCGGTCCAGGGCTTCGAATACGCCTTGGGGTCCTCAATGGTGATGTCGTCCAACAAGTGGTCATGATTAATCCGCCGGATGCGTTCTACAAGGTGCAACGCGTCTGTGTGCGGGTGACCCACTCGGTCGATCCAGGTTTTATCGTTGAAGTTTACGGTGTCAACGACGAGTGTGTCTCCGTCCCAATGCCCAATCGAGTCTCCCATCCAGGAGGGGCCGAGGCTGGTGTCATGCGCGCGGCCATCCGTGAAAATCTGGTGCCGCAGCGAATCGTACTCGAAGAGCATGATGACCTCGCCGGGCGCCTGCACGATTTGCAGCGGGAAGGGATGAATATAAACTCGTGGCACACCGGGCGGAAAACAGCCGTGGTAAACGGGGTCGTTCGTTTCCGCGAGCGGATATGGCTGAGCGCCGAAGGAAGACTTGGAGGCTTTATATTGCGCCTCACCCCAGGCGGTCATGGGAGGCTCCTCAACGTTGAACTCATAAACCCAGTAGGGCATCGCAGTGGCCGGTGGGTGGTCCAGCATCCACACTCCCGACAAGTCAGGTGTCTGTCCCGAATGCTGGGGTTTCGCCGTGGTAGATGGCTTTTTGTTTTGAGCGGACACCGCCGGCGAATAGCTCAGTACGATCGCGAGCGCAAGTGCAATGCCCGGCGAATACTTTCGCATTACGAAACTCCTCATGTCTCTTTTTCACGGCGACAACGTCAACCGTTCAAAGACGGAATAACCTTGCCGCATTTCCCCTGAAAATATGTTCGCGATCTTCTACCGACAGCTTCATCTGCTCGACGAGTTGGTTTGGCTCTCCAACGTCCATCGCCGCGTAGTTATCCGTGCCAATGACAACGCGGTCTGCGCCGACGAGGTCAATGAGAAAGCGCATGGTTTCCGGGTAGAAAGTGAGTGAGTCGTAGTGAAATCGCCGAATGTATTCCCTGAACGGACGCTGCAGCTTGAACTTCTTGGCCACCAGGCCGCGCTCGACCCGCCCGGCGATATAGGGGAAGCAGCCGCCCGAATGCGGCAGCACAATTTCAAGGTTTGGAAATTTGTCCAATGTGCCGGTGATAATAAATTTGGCCGCGGTCGTAGCGCTCTCAAACGTAAAGCCCAGCGAATTGTTGATGTTTGCCGACTGTGCCAGCGCGTTCCCGATCCGCTCTTTTCCAGCGTAGATATTGTCATCGCCATCGAGCGGATGGAACAGCAGCGGGAATCCCAGTTCCTCGCATCGCGCCAGCACCGGTTCATAGGCAGGCTCAAACAAGTAGTCGCGCCCCTCAAAAGAGTTCGGGAGGTGAACCGCGCGCATCCCGGGTTTTCCCGCCATGCGGTTCAGTTCCTTCAAGCACATCTGCGGATCCCGCACGGGTATCTCGATGCCTGCCAAAAACCGATCGGGAAATTTCGCGTGAGCTTCCATGCCGGCATCGTTAATGACTTGCGCGAGGTGTGCGCCATCAGCGGGAGACGCCCATTGCCAGGGCATACCGCCGCTAAGAGTCAAGACGACCATCTGGACGCCGTGCTGGTCCATCCATTGGCGCCGCTTCTCCAGATCGTGTTCTAACGGATTCGTGCTGGGAGGCGTATTCGGCCTGAGTTGCGCTACAGCTTTGGCGTAGGATTCTGGTATCCAGTGGGAGTGGATGTCGATGGACCCAGAGTGACTCATATCGGCTTCCGCGAATGCCGCGGAGGCGCCCAGCGCCGTCATTGCCAAAGCGCCACCGCCAGCTCCAATCTTCAGAAAGTCTCGCCTGCCGACCGCGGATGCTCGCGCACTAACTTCTAAATTATTCATTACTCTCCTCCAGTCTAATTCTTCCACGCCGCCGCCAAATCATAATTTGGCAGAGGTGCGTCCTCTACTCGCCGTCCCGCCCAGGCGGGCTGGCCTCGGCGCGTCGGCGACTGGACCCATGAATAAAAGATGTGACGCTGTGAAATTCCCTGCGCAGTCTACCGTTGGACAGGCGGGCTTGCCAAGCAATCTGTGACCCCGGCGGCGGGTCAATCCCCAATTAGTGCTTAGTGCGGCCACTTAGAACATTTCCGATTGCGCCGTGATGCAGGAAAAGTCCCGAGAGGCGCGCCTCTACTGTGTCCTCGTCTTCCAAACGCACAGCTACTTGTGAGCGAATCATAACGGTGCAGTATCGGTTGGCATTTGGGCTTAAACCTTAAAGCGCGCTAACAATCCTGCTGCGTTATCGCGCCCAATCACCTGTAGATCGGAAGGTGACAGCGCAAGCTGGGTCATGCCGCCCGCGGTCTCAGCGATGGACACAAACGGGTAGTCGCTGCCGAAGAGGATCTGCGATGTGGGGACGAGCTTCATCAGAGCCGCCATCGAAGCCGGATTAGCCGAACTGGCAATGTCATAATAAAGTCTCTTCAATTCATATTCGATGCCGTTTGGCATCTTGTCGACAAGGTCCTTCATTTGCGCGCTGTAATAGGAGACGCGGCCAGCCAGCATCGGGAGCGTTCCGCCTACATGGGAGAAAATGAACCGAATGTCCCGGAGTCGTGCAAAAGAACCAGAAAAGAGCAGGCTGGTGACTGCCCGAGTTGTATCCTGGGGCACCTCAGTGAATACAGCGGGCACGTTCGATATGAGATTGCGACAACAAATCGGCGCGGTAGGATGAAAGTAGACGACGGCCTTGCGGCGATTGAGTTCGTCGAACACCGGCGCGTAGGCGGAATCGCCGGGCCATTTATCACCGTAACTAGTCATGAGTATGATTCCATCCGCTTTGAGCACGTCCAAAGAGTACGCGATCTCCTTCAGGCTGCCTTCGATGTCGGGGAGTGGCGCTGAGGCGAAGAAACCGAAGCGGCCATGATAGTCATTAACGAGTTGCGCCGCGTATTCGTTGCATCTGCGAGCGAGAGTGCGTGCTGATTGAGCATCTCCGAACCAAATGCCCGGCGTCGAAATCGAGACGATGCTGGTGGCTACTCCGTTCTGATCCATCTCGGCAAGCGCGTTTTGCGGCGACCATTGCAAAATCCTAGCAGGCAAATAGCCTTGCTGTTGCGCAATGAGCCGATCTCGCGCTTCGGCCAAGTAGACCGGGGGCAAGATGTGGTGATGCACATCGATCAGGCGCGATTTCGTGGTGGGTCCGGATGTCTGCGCGATCAATGCTCTGCCTGGAACGAATGCGCTTACACCGAATGCCGCGAGCGCGGACAGCATCTCTCGTCTGGAATGACCACATGTGCCGGATTGAAGGGCTTGTGGATGATCGCTGCGCGTGCCAACGTTGATATGGTCGCCACTCTGGTATGCCATGCAATTCCTCCACTCACTCGTGGTGGGTCTTTGCGGCAGAGTGTACTACAGAAGTGTTTCTGGATTCCTTCTACAGCATCGGTCGGAGGTCACAGGACGGACTACGCGTCGGAGTCGCCGTACTCGGCATTTCGATTCGAGCCGCCACGCGTTAACTTCCGTTCGGTCACCAAATCGGAAACTGACCGACCACCATGACGCCGACTAAGTCGCCCGCGGCCCGGAAAGCTTACACCTCGACAGCGACTTCACTTTTATGGACGGCTACCCGCTCTCGCAAGCCGGAACACAGCCGAACAATTGCGTACACCGTGAAGATGGCCATGAACGGATCGATCGGATGCCGGTAGCGCAAAGCAGTATGCGTGATGTAGTAAGGAATCGGGAACAACAGGAGGCACATGGCGAGCGGCAAAGAATCCGGAAAATTGACGCGCAGTCCGAGGAGCATCCCGGCGACCGAAAGCAAGGAAAACACCGAACAAAACCACACGTCCGCCCTGCTGAGATGAAACATTGGGATCCAGGCGTCGTTCCGGGAGTCGTACGTGGCTGCCCAATTGTCAACAAACCGATCGAAAGAGTTCTTCAAGAACGCCTGTGGGCGCGCCTTGATGAACGCGATCGCCTCCCGCTGTTTCATCCGGTTGTAGTTGGGTTCGCCGCTCAAAATGAGGTGAAAGCGTTCCATGCGGTTTCTCATGGGATGCAGGTCTGGCGAATAGATCTCCTTTACTGCGGGATTGTTTCCAAGCCACAGTTCCAATCCGAAGTTTGATTTGACGAAGAACAATCCATCGACCGCGTAGTAGTTGCGAATTGTCCAGGGCAATAGAGCCAGAACGAACAGAAAGACTGCCCGCATGACGAGCCCAGCCGTAACACGCGCAGGCTGCCGTCGCCGAATCACGAGCCACCCGAGCAGGAAAGGCAGCAGGACACAAAGCGTCGGATTGACCAGAGCCGCAAAAGCCCACAGCAATCCGTATCCGGACCAGTGCGGCGAAGATGTTGAGTCGCGCAAGGCGAGGGTCGCCCACATGATCAGCGCGAGCGTTAGCGCGCCGAGGCTCTGGTCCCAGGTCCACTCCAGCGGAAAGAGCACTGCGTAAGGAAGGAAAACCCATAGCCAGGCGGAGGCCAGCCCGACCCTTTCGCCGAAAACCTTCTTTCCGACGGCGTAGGTTGGCCAGCACGTCGCCGCGGAAAACGCGCTATTCATCGTCTGGCAAAAAAGCAGCCCGCCAAAAAAATCGAGACGAAAAAGCTTGTACCCAATTGCCGACAAGAACGGGTAAACCGGAGCCAGCACCGCAGTGACCGCTTCGTAGCCGGGGTAGGGTCCAAAGAACCCTTTGCCCTTTGCCAGCGACAGAGCAATCAGATCGTTCTCCAATCCTACAGTTTGAAAACCGGGGTGCACCGGATCTTCATTGTGGTGGGAAAACCAGAGCACAGCCATCCGCAACGCGTACCCTGCCACTACGGCGAGCGCGGGAGAGCGAAGGATAGATGCGAGTGTGCGGCCTATGCGGGCGGAAGACATTTCCAGCGGATACCTCATCCGCGCGATGGTTCCTCTCCACCGAGCGTAGCCCTCGGACGGCGCGTATTCAATCGCGGCGAGCCGCATTTTGGCCGCACTTTGCCTTAATCAGCATGATTGGTGATATAGACACAGGTGATACAACGCCCTATTTGTTGGGCCGGGAAGAACTCCTCGCAGGCAAGGCCATTCCAACCTCGGCTGCGGCCACATCTCGGCGGGCTGCAAGCTTGACTTTGAAGCCCTGCCTCTCGCCCCCGTGGAGGTGTAGGGCTCAGGCTAAACGGTTTACCGCAAGAGAAGAGTTCGCACCCGCTCACGTCACACGGGCCTTGACAATCGCGCGCCTGGCCGACAGACTAACATCATGAATTCATTCCTGAGCCGGCTGTTCCTGGTGGATTTTTGGAAGGGATTGATGCTGACCTTCCGCACCCAGAACCCGAAGAACGTTTACACCGAGCAGTATCCGCTGGAGCGCCCGATGGTGGCGGAACGATACCGGGGCGCCCCACGCTTGAACATGAATCCCGAGACCGGGGAAACTCTGTGTATCTCCTGCAATCTCTGCGCGCTGGCCTGCCCGGAAAATCTGATCGTAGTCGGCTGGCACCGCGACGATGCGACGCGTCGCAAAGTGCTCACCACTTTTACCTACGACACCTCGCGTTGTATGTTTTGCGGGCTGTGCGAAGATGCTTGCCCGACCGATTGCCTCGAGCTCACCCAGGATTTCGAGATGGCTTCCTACACCCGCGAAGGCGCGATCTGGGACCGCCATCGCCTTGAGGAAGGACCTACTCCCGCCCGCTACACGCGCTGAGTTTTGGAGACGGCTCGAACCCTTGCACACGCCATTCCCGCTGCGCTATAAGTGCTGATTCCGATGAAGCCATTTCCTCTTCAGCGATCTCTCAAACGATCCCACCATGGAACTTCGTAAGGACCCTATCACACGCAGTTGGGTAGTCGTGGGACATCGCGAAGATGTGGTCGAATCCGCTGTTGGATGTCCATTCTGTCCGCCGAAGGTCGATTCCCAGCATTCGTTGTTACGCCTTCCACCGCAGGGGCCCTGGCAAGTGATGGTCATGCCCCACCCGGACCCGCTTTACCGCGTGGAGGGCGAACCCAGCCGCCAGGCCGACGGGAATTACGACACCATGCGCGCGGTGGGCGCAGACGAGATCGTTATCGAAACGCCTTTGCACGACCGTAAGTTGGAAGATTTGAATGAAGACCAGATCTTGCTAGTAATGGAAGCGTGGAAGCAACGCATCGAGGATCTGAAGCGCGACCTTCGCTTCAAGTATGTTTCTGTCTTCAAGAATTATGGCGCACTGGCGGCCCAGGAGGGATCGCACGCGCATTCGCAAGTGACCGCCACTACTTTCGTGCCACGAAGAATTCTCTACGAATTACGCTCGGCGCGGGAGTGGTACGCCGAAAAGGAGCGTTGTGTATTTTGCGACATCGTGAAGCAGGAAGTGCGCCAGGGAAAGCGGATCGTGGACTCGCAGGGAGACTACGTCGCGTTGTGTCCCTTTGCCTCTCGAGTGCCATTCGAGATCTGGCTGATCGATCGCAAGCACAACTATTTGTTTGAGCAGCCGCGCCCAGGTTCAAACCGTCGTAATTTCGCGGCGCTGTTGCGGCGCGTGCTTCTTCGTTTACGCCAAGTGGCCCCGGCCTATCACATGGTCGTGCACACCTCGCCAAACACCATTCATCCCAAGGGAGAACTGTTGAATTATTGGAAGACCATCGTGGACGATTATCATTGGCATATCGAAATCCTGCCGATCGTGGAGGCGCGAAGCAAGTCCTACAGCATCAAGGAAGTGTATTTCAATGCGCTACTGCCCGAACAGGCTGCCGAACGCCTGCGGCAATTGGATCCAAAAACGTGAGCCGGGCCGAACGCGGCGGCATCTTCTTCCGGCTCCTCTTCCTGCTGTTTTTCCTGGCTTTCCTCGCGCTGATATATGTTGTGCGGCACCCGCTTCTGCGTCTGGCCGGCCAGCTCTGGGTGGTGGATGAGCCGGCGGAGCACGCGGATGTGATCGTGGTGCTGGGCGGTGACAATTTCGTGGCAGACCGCGCGGCTCATGCTGCCGAGCTATATCGTGCGGGGCTAGCCTCTCAGGTGGTGGCCAGCGGACGCCTCCTGCGTCCCTATGCGGGAATTTCCGAAATGACTGCACGTGATTTGGAATCTCGCGGCGTGCCTGCTGCATCAATCGTCAAGTTTTCACACCGGGCCGCAAACACTCGGGAGGAAGCCGAAGCGCTTGCCGGGCTCGCGGCCAATCGCGGCTGGAAGCGAGTATTGGTGGTGACCTCGAACTATCATGCGCGCCGTACGCGTTTCATTTTTGGGCGCGTTTTCGGGCCTGGCGTAACAGTGCGCGTGAGTGCCGCGCATGATTCCGAGTTTGATCCTTCTCACTGGTGGGAATCGCGTCTGGGGATAAAACTTTTTTTGAACGAAGTGCTTGGCTACGCCGTTGCGTGTTGGGAATTGCGAGGCAAGGCTCATGCGGCTGGAGCCGCGGCTTACTTTCTTCTCGCTCCCGAGCGCGCACATCCGACACCCATTGCAATCGGCGACTTTCTCCTGCCATGCCTTGGGTATCTGTTTGGAAACATCCCTCGTGCGCAGACATATGTTCGTTTACAGGGCCAACTCCTGTATATTATAGTCCCCAGTCTACCGTCCTCTCCGGGCCGCCTGCAGTTTCCCCGGCCATGTGGCTACGGAGTTTCGGTTGGAGGAACCAATGTGGCGTAAACCAGAAGACCCCAAACCGTCTTCGCCTGTTGCTGAAATCCCTCCGGCTCCGCGACCCGAGCCGGTTCGCAGCCTTGCCGGGATGACCGCGGAAGTCGTACAACCATCCGGCGGTATCGTGACATCTTCTCTTGTGATTAAGGGAGAAATCCGAGGGCGCGAAGATCTCTATATTGACGGTGAGGTACAAGGCTCGATCCATCTCGCCGACGGGCGGGTCACCATCGGGCCACACGGCAAGATTTCCGCGGACGTGGATGCACGCGAAATTGTGATTCGAGGAATTGTGAAGGGCTCACTCCGCGGCCGCGATCGAGTCGAGGTCGGGCGCACGGGCGACATTCGCGGCGACATCACCACGCTTCGAATTGCCATCGAAGAGGGAGCACAAATTCACAGCAAAGTAGAAATCACGAAAGGCGATGATTCCCGAAGCACCCGCGCTCATGAAAAATCGTCCGGCGCCTCTCCGGTCCAGTCCCTGGCGATGAAAGCCGGTGCAGACGTGACGAATTAAGATGAGCCTGTTCGACAAATTGCGTACTGGCAACAGCCCGAACGTCCCCGGCCCCGCGGTGACGTCCTCGCATGGACGTGTGGCAGCAGCTGTGGCTGCCTCACCGGTGAATGTCACAAAGGCCGGATCAAGCCCTGGTCCTGGTGTGGTTCCGCGCGTATCGCGGCTTTCCAACGGCCTGAAGGAATTCCTATGGCAGTTGGATGGAATCGGCCGCGGCCATCTACTGGATTTGGGGCCCGCACGGCAGACTACCATCACTTTCTTCATCGAGCGGGGCTTCAAGGTTTATACCGAGGACCTGCTGGCGACATGGAAGAAGTTTCTGGACGCGGAAGAGAAACAGTGGCGTGAACTTCCCCCCGGCACAGCCGGTCTGGAAATGACGCCGGCGGCGCGCGCCGAGCGCTTTCTTCAGGGCACGTTGAGCTATCCCGAAGACACATTCGATGCCGTACTGCTGTGGGATATGCTGGATTACCTCGACGGCGACCTGGTGTCCAGGCTGGTCGCTCGGATCACCTCGCTGGTTCGCGATGGCGGTGTCGCCTTCGCTATCTTTCATAGCCGCAAACCTGAAACCTTCCACCGCTACCGGGTTGTGGACGCGCAAAACCTGGAGTTGATTCCTGCTCCTTGCCCCTTCGCTCCGCAACGCATTTTTCAGAATCGCGAAATTTCCGACCTGTTCCGGAGATTCCGTTCCTCCAGGACTTTTGTAGGGCGCGACCAGCTCCGTGAGGGTCTTTTCGTCAAGTAAGCTCCCAGTTCTTCTTCTTTCGCGATTAAGTGCACATTTTTGGGAAAGCATCCCGCGGCCTTGTGCTGGCCAGGCGGGAACAGTCCCTATCCAACTTTGAAGCTTACTTCAACCCGGAGTGCAATCGGCGTCGGTTCACCATCCAAATAAGTGGGTTCGTACTTTCGTTTCGATACGGCTTTCATGGCTGCGGTAACAAGCAGTGGATGTCCGCCCACCGCGTGCATTTCTATGACGTTGCCTTTTTCATCGATGACCGCTTCGATGACCACGAGTCCGCCGATCAACGCCTGCTTCGCAAGAATTGGATATTCGGGGGCAGGACCGTAAATCAATCGGGGCTGCTTCACCACACCCCCGACGCGCAGCGGCTTCTTCGGCCCTTCCGCGACGGGTGGGGCCGGAATGGGCACGTTATTGATGGCACCCCCGAGAATTCCACCGATTACGCCACCTACTTGCCCGCCCGGCATTCCGCCGGGCACTCCCATCGCCACTTCCTCCGGTGGCGCCATTTCGCCTGGCGTTGTTACGATCGTTTTCGGAATGAAAGAGGGAGCCGTCAGTTTTCCGGGGGTTTACACCCGAGTTGGGACGGGGCGAACCGGCCGTGCAGCGGACGACCGCAACGGTGGCGGGGGAGGCGCTGCTGCTGGGGGAAGAGGCGCTACCAGCAGCGTGAGATTAAACCTCTGCATATCCAGCCCGCTCGTAAAGTAGAGTGGAAGGATCAAGAGAAAACCCAGCACAGCGACGTGAACCGCGATCGACGCGACCCACTCCATAGGGTTACGCGTCTGGTGCATTGACTCTTTCTCGAGCATTGCTTGCACAAATACATCGTGGGACGCATCGACCTTCGGAGGCAGCAACACGACGCGCTTTTTTGATGGCTGAAAAACGTGTGCTTCCTCCAAACGCAGCGTGTGTTGGGCCAGCATCGCGTTACCTCCCCGTCCGTTGGTTAGAGATCCCTCTCATCACCTCTATGGATACAGGAATTACGTGAGAATGCCTATGACGTGCGTCACCCTTTCGAGTGATGCCGGTCACAATTCTTCAATCGGCGCGTTCTAATGTGGAATTCCCCTGCGTGTCCAGTAGCGCGACCGTTAGGGAGCGCGTATTCCAGATGGCTCTTGCCAATTCTGGCCCACAGGAGTAGAAGGGAATTGTAGTGTGAAAAGCCACGGAGGCGAGGATGACTCCACCGGGCTTAGAACAGAACACAGCTTAAATCACACCGCGCACGCGGTGCGTACTGCCGGCGGCGTCCTTGCGGCGCCGCCCCAGCAAAAGCAAAGTGTCATGATGGGGAGCCGCCCGGTTCCCCATCCTGTTTTTTCACACGCCTATCTCAAAGCCAGGCCACGGCAACTCGCGAATCAGATCTCGAAATTACCCGCCATACTTTTCGGACCACATCCATTGGATGACATCCCGCTGAATCCCGATAACGTTCGATTGCCAGACGATTGCGCAAAGCATCAGGCCCATCGTGACGGCGGCCACGATCAATGCCAGGCCCAATTGTGATTCGCTAGCCGGTTCACCTAAATCACGAAACAATTTCATGATTTGTCTCTCCCCGCGCATGCTCGCATGAACCGATTTGGATTTGGTTCACGCGCCCAAGTTGCGAGCGCCGGAGAATCTCCAAGTCGCCGCACCGTGCGACCACTTTGGCAAGCGCAGGGCCAAGTCATCACAACACGCCTGGAGACTGTAAGTCCATTCCCATTAGCAAGTTGGTGCGTTGGAATGGCATTTTTGCAAGAAGCGAGCCTACAAAAACGCCCGCGGATGTGTGATCGATTTCCACGAGTAAGCAAATCGATGCTCAAAATATGCAGTGCTAGTACTACTGAAACTAGCTGATAATGTTTAGGATAGCGGCACTCCAGCCGGTCGGCCCTGAAGTGTCTCTGGGGCTGCTGTTCGTGGCTTGCATCGGGTCAGGGTATTCGTAATCCGCGCCTGGGCCACCCAGCAATACCACCTGGTCCACGGCGCGAAGCCATGGAAGATCTTCCCTAGCTGGCCCAATCCCGACGGCGCGCAATCTAGTCCGGGTAGCGTCGCGGAACACCTTCGTCAGGGATCGAACCGCCCGCCCGGCATCGCACCCGGAAGAAAAATGCCAGAAGGTTTGACCGGACCGTGCAGTGAATCCGTGCTCCGCTGCCTTGGCGACAAAAAGCGCAATGCCTCGCTCGTCAGTGGAAGTAAAGAAGAAGGGCTCGTCAAATTCACGGCTGCGCGCACGCTCGGCATCTCGCGGCCTAAGCCCGGTGTTCTCCGCGATCTCCTTGGCACTCATATGGTGGAACCCCGCGACCCCAACGCCACACTCCTCGGCAACCTCATCCAGCGCGGCGCAGACCTCCTCGTAAGGACGCCCCAGGGCCACGCAGAGGTAGCGCCCGGCCCTCTTGGCGTCCGGGATCTTGATATTGAAATAGCCATCCGGAAAAAAAATCCCGCCGCCGCTTTCCGTAATGAACGGGTGACTATGTCCCAGCTTTCTGCGGAGAGGCTCTATTTCATCGCGTGTGCGCGACGTTACCAGCACTAGAGGGATGTGGCGCCGGTCCAACTCCGACAGCGCTTCCTCAGCCGGGGCAAATGATCCCGTGCGAGGGTCCAGGAGGGCGGCTTCAAGTGCCGTGAAAATTAGGTGACGTGGGGCAAGCAAGGCAGGGAAGAGTGTAACGCGGGTGAACTAAGGGCGATACGTTCGTTTTCTAAAAAACTAACGGCGGACAGGACACCCCCGCGTCCCGCCCGCCGTTGTGGGTCCCGCGCTCATCCAGGCCAGCGCGGCTATTGCAGCCCTGCTAATCGCCCTACTAATCGCTTGACGCGGTTTGAGAGCCCGAGGCCTTCGGAATGCTGATGTACCCGGTAACCTTGTCTTTCGCAACCTGGTTGACGACCATTTCCAACGGACGGCGGTCGGTACCCTGATGGAAGAAGACAGGCTCGTTCACGGGCATATTTTTCTTGTCGATGTGGACATCGTCGATAATCAAGGAAACGCTATACCGTTTCTTGTTGAGGTTCGTCCCGCGAAGTTCGACCATGAAAGCGCCGACCTTTTGCGGTTTGTTCTTCGCGTCGATGGTGAACTCGATGTAGTCCCTCTCACCAAGCCTGCGAAGCTGTTCCACATCTTCGTGGTTTCGCGCGATCAGTGTTCCGAGCTCGCTGCGCGCCATCTTCAGGTCATTCTGTGTCGAGTCAAGGTCCGTGCGGACCCCGCTCACCCGGCCATCCACGGTCTTGACATCATCCGTAGAGGCTTTTGTGGCCAGCTCGGTCTTCACCGCGCCGTCCATCTCGGCCAGTTTCTGTTCACTCTCGGTCTTGATTTCCGCAGCTTCTTGGTGCGCCTTCTTCAGGTCGCCCTGCGTGATGCGGAGTTTCTTGGTCACCACGCTCAGGTCGCTCTGCAACCCGGAGTTCGCCGTGTCGGTTTGTACTTGATGCTGTTGTAACGTAGCAACTTGAGCGGTGAAATCCGTCTGCACCGCCTTCACCCTGTTCTCAAGCGTCTGCTGAATCTCCTGGGCCTGCGTCGAAGCATTGTGCGCGAGCACCAAGCCCACCAGAGCAACTACCCCAAGGACTGCGACCGCCGCGAACATCCATCCAGGTGTTCCGTGGCTGCCATCAGATGTACGATCGATTCCGTCTGTCATTTTTCCTTCCCCCTTTGAAGTGCGAACACTGCTACAGGATATGCACGCAACCCGCCAAGTAAATGCCGGACGGTTCAGGCTGTATCCTAATGATAAAAAGGGGGATGCCGAAACGCCCCGCTTCCGCTGGGCGCGCTCTCCATGCAAACTTTACTTCCTACAGGAGTTTTCTGGATATTCTAGTACGGGTACTACTAGCCTGCCCTGAGTTCCGAACGGTTTAACCCGAGTCGCGAGGGCTTCACCTTGAGCCTCTAAGGGTTCCCCCTGCGATACCGTTCGCGGTGAATGCTCCTGGTGAACCCAGGTGTTCACTTTGAGCCTCGAAGGGTTTGCCCTGAGCTTCGATGGGGAGCCCGCCCGAAAGAGGATGCCACCCCCGAAGGAGCGGCCACCCGGAAAACCAAAATTGTCTCAAAGGGCGCGCCACCCGCCCTGCCACGGCCTCATCGGAAGTAAAAGGCGCTCTTGGAGAGTACGACGTAGTTGCGTCCCTTCGTTCCGAACGTCGGTGCCAGACGAACATCCAACTTGTGCGGTTTGCCTTCGGCACCGTTGACCGAAGTGTAGTACCCCAGCGTGTAACGCGTCTTGATCCGCTCCATCAGCGCGCCGAACACAGCATCCAGATTGGCCACGTTTTGGACGTCAAAGATTTCTCCGCCTGTCTGGTCCATGACTTTGCGAATGTTCACCAGTCCCGGAATCATGCTCGCGGCGAAGACCGTCGCGGGCGAGTTGTATCCGGGAATCTTCAGATTATACAGGGCCGCGTCCGCCGCAATGGTTTCGGTGACGATGTCGCGCGTCCCTTGCCCGCCCGCATCCGTGCCCACGTCGTCGCTGATCAGAATGATCACCCGGCGGCCCTTTGGCGCGTCCTTGAGGAGATACTCGGCGGCGACGAAGATGCCGTCGTTGATGTTTGTGGCGCCGCCCGCCTGGAACGTATTGATCTGCTCGGCGATCCTGACCTTGTCTCTCGTTAGCGGCACGCGTAATTCGGCTTCCGTCGAAAATGTAAACAGCGCCACTTCATCTTCGGGTTTGAGTGCTGCCAGCGTTGTCGCCGCCGCATTACGCAGAGGGCCGAGGAACGGACCAATCGAATCACTCAAGTCCAGCACGAGCGCGACGTTCAGGGGCAATTCGTCTCGGCTGAAAAGCTCGACTTTCTTGGCGATGCCGTCTTCGCGAACTTCGAAGTCCACTTTCTTCAGATCGCCCATGATCTGACCGTCTTTTGTCTTCACGGTCGCATCCAGCACGACTAGATTCACATCTACACGAATTGTGCCGGAACCCTGGTTCTGCGCCTGCACTGGATTTCGGGAGAGACATGCAATGAAAACGAATAGGAAGACAATCCGGCTGCGAGGCAGCCGCCCGAGGCAGAACTTTCGTGATTTCATGGGGATGAGCTATTGCTGTTGTCGTGCCTTTGCAGCACAGGCTGGTCGGGATCGCTGTCCCGGCCGGTCCGAGAATTTTGGGAGTTCGCGATGTCGTACACGTATCGGACGGCCAGCGGGCTTCTTGATTTACCTTGATCTATTTTAACTGCTTCATAAACTTGCCGGCCGTCCCGGGACAACTCGAAAGTCCGGCTCATCTTCCCGCCCTGCGGACTCTTTTCATCCGAGACGAGCTGGCTTCCATTCCAGTGCGCGGCGATTTCCCGGTAGTTGTCGTTTGTGGATTTCTGCAACTGGCGCCCATCGGTATAGAAAATAAGCTTGTGATATTGATCGTCCGTCACATCCACTTCCGCATTCATAAGGGCGAAACTCAGTGAACTCGCGGGGCGAATCAATTCCTGAATCCGTTCGTCATTCTCGGTGTTCCGCCCGCCGTCATCTTGTCCCCCACGAGGTGCACTTCCGCCAGGGTAGCCGCCGCCCCCAGGGTAGCCACCCCCAGGATAGCCACCGCCCGGGTAGCGGCCCCCTCCCCCAGGGTAGCCCCCGCCTCGCGGGTAACCTCCGCCGGGGTTGCCCCCGCCATTACCACCGTTTGTGCCTCTTGAATCTTGAGCTTTCGTGCGGGGATCATCGCTTTCATCGCGGTTCAACTTCCAAGCGCCTTCAAGGGTCGTCCTCGGCTGAATTTCTTGTGGTTTGGGTTTTGCCGTCGACTGCGCGGGCGGGGCTTGCGATTGCGCTGACGGCGGAAGCGGCCCCGCCGACGCCTGCCCCCTCAACCGGTTAGGACCGATGAACATGGTGACTAGTAGTCCGCACACGGCGGCTATTGCAGCATTTCTTGTTTTCAAGTTTACCTCGACTTCAGCGTTCCCCTATCCACGCCCGGAGCTATAGATGAAGATCGTTACCGTTGGAGTTGCCTCCAGTTCGCCTGAAGATTTCCGCACCGGCGCTGGGGGTGCCCCACACGTCGGGTTTACGCGTGGGAGATTGGTATCTCACCGGCACGATCGATCCGGTCAGCGGATAAAGACTGGGAACAACGAGACCAAACGCCCCGCAAGTAAACCCGACGTGCCGGCCACCCAATTCATGTCCTCACTTGGCGTCTAGGCTACCCGCCAAGACATTGTCGATGACAAAAGCGGCGATCTCGCGACCCAGGCGATGACCGGTGTTTAGGTCAAACCGGAAATGTTGTCCGGCAAAAATACGGCTCAAGGTTGCTTCTTC
>Ga0210410_10000120_pt1 | contig 118055 bp, 102 predicted proteins | sample IncBWC4MmetaG_FD_161058 | JGI IMG/M metagenome (GOLD analysis project Ga0210410, IMG submission 161058) | Forest soil microbial communities from Barre Woods Harvard Forest LTER site, Petersham, Massachusetts, United States - Inc-BW-C-4-M | ecosystem: Environmental > Terrestrial > Soil >...
CCGTCGCCAACGCCTACAACATCCTCGTCGCCATCGCCGTCGTCATAACCATGGTCCCCTTTATGTTTCTCTTCGCCTCCATGATCCGCCTACAAAACCGTGCTCGCTTCCCCGCTCAACTCGGGTCCGCCCTCCCCTCCGAATCCGAATCCTTTACCTCCTTTACTTCCTATACCTCCAGAATCCTCGGGCTTATTGGTTTCTCCACTTCCGCCTTCGCCACCCTCCTCTCCCTAGTCCCTCCCCCCGAAGAAACCCACAAACTCCTCTATCTCCTAAAACTACTAGGCTCCACCGCCGTCCTGATCGCCCTCGGCCTCCTCATCTTCCACCTCGGCCGCCGCCGCAATTCCTCGCCTGGTTTTTCAGATTCTTCCCGTTGACATTCCCCGTTCTTTGTACGAACATCCCCGCGGTCGAAGCTGTTCCCGGTGCTCTTGTTTTTGTCCCCCGCGTACCCTTTAACATGGAGGACCCCGTGGAATCTCCCCTCCGGTATCGGATTTTCACCGTTGCGTTTTTCTTGCTCTCTCTTTTTCTGCTGACTTTCCTGCCAGCCGCGATGGCCGATGCTATCTCCGTTCAAATCTCCGACTCTGCCCTAACCACCACGAGTGGTGGCACCGTCACCTTCGATGGCACCGTGAACAACGCTTCCGGCTCCGATCTAAACGCTAGCAACTTCTTCTTCAATTTTTTTGGATTCGATCCCACCGCTGTAAATCCCACCCAGGACCTCGGCGTCGCGACAGATTTCCTGATCCCCAACAGCTCCACCTCGCTTGATGTCGCTTTATTTGATATTTCCCTCGGTCCGGCGGCCCCCGGCTCAACTTTCCCGGTTGAGTTTCAGCTCGAAGACATCAATGGTGATCAGTCCGGCACGCAAACCGTCACTGTCTCCGTACTGGGCTCAACTCCCATCCCTGAGCCGCCGACCGCCGTCCTCATCCTTGCAAGCTTCTGTGCAATTGCGGCCATGCTCGTAAAGTTCAGGACGATTCTTCTCTGACTGCTTCCTGATCGGTTTCTCTTTCCCCGTCGCTCGGCCATGCAGACCCTATTCCCAAGGAGGAAGCCATGCGATTCGACAATCTTCAAATTCCGCTCTCGCGGCTACTCATGCTTCTGGTGCTCTCCGCCTGCTTCGCTTCCTCCCCTTGCCTTGCCGCTTCCAGCCCAGTCTTCGCAACCCTCCCTCCAACTTCCGGCAGCGCAGGCGGCTCCTTTTTCGTGTTTCTGCCCATCACCAATACCGGTGGCGCAACGGCCACCCAAATTCAAATCACCGCTGCCACTCTCGGCCCAGTCGCATTGCAGACCCCTGCCCTCCCTCTTTCCTTAGCCGACCTGGCCCCCGGCGCGATTGATGAATCCACCCTCACCTTCAACTCTTCCTCACTCATCTCCGGGAAAAACTATCTACTCACCGTTCGCGGCAAGTATCAGGCCGGAGGAACAACTCTCGGTTTCGCCGTCAGTCGCATCATCACCTTCGGAAAGCCCAGTCTTTTCCAGCTTCCCGCAAATCCGCTCACTGTTACTCCCACGCTCGATTCCTCTCATTCCGTCAAACAACCTATTTCTGCCTCGCAAGGTGGCACCCTGTCCGCCACCGGCGCCGACGGCTCCGTCTTCACGCTCGTCATTCCTCCCAAAGCTCTTCTCAGCGACGAGCTCATCACCCTCACCCCGGTTTCCGCAATCACCGCCCTCCCCATCAGCAACGGTCTCCTCGCTGCTGTTCAATTCGCTCCCGAAGGCCTGCTTTTCCAGCAGCCCGCAACTCTCACCATCCAGCCAGCCGTTGCCGTTCCCATCCCCCAGCAAGTCGGCTTCGGCTATCACGGCAGCGGCGCTGAATTTCACTTTCAACCTCTCGGGCTAACCCAGGCCATCTCTTTCTCGTTGCTCCACTTCAGCGGTGTCGGCGTCGGACAGGGTACGCCCGGCGCGGATGGCACTCCCACCAGCGCTCTCGATCGGCTCGACAATGCGGAAGCCCCACTCCTCGCGCTGGAGCGCCAGACCCTCTTCCCCAACGATCCCCCGCCCAACCAGCAGGCTCAGGCCGAAAGCGCCGGTCTGCTCCAGCAATACTTCGAGCAAATCTTGCAGCCTGAACTTCAGGCCGCCGAAACCAATGATGCCCAAGCTGTCGACGCTGTCAAATCCTCCATTGCCTTTGACCAGCAAGTTGCCACCGATCCCGGCACCTTTCAGGCGGAGCTCAATTTCATCAAGGCCTCCGCCCCTCTCGTCGTCGCCAATGCGTACAACGACGCTCTCGGCCGCTGTGAGGGCGACACTTCCGAAAACGCGCGCCTCCTCGAAGCCGAAAAAATGCAGTGGCTTTTCTCTGCGCCCCAGGCACTCGGCGCGGGTGGCCCCGCCGCCTTCCCCAACTTCAATTCCGATCTCTCCACTTGTATCGCCGGCCCTTTGCAAATGACCTATAACACCATGCTGATCGGCAGCGGCGTCACCGGAAACAGCGGCTCTCTCACTCTGAATGGCGAAGTCGATGCAACTCAAGTTCCGTTATTCTTTTCCTCTTCGAATATGCTCTATCAGGGCACCGGCCCCCTCATTTACGTTTCCTTGGTCGGAGTCGTCGTTTATCCGCCCCCCGCCGTTGATTGCGGTTCACACTTTATTGGGCTCCCCGGCACCATCGACGCCAGAGCCCAGTTTGATCTCAACATCGATCCCTCCACCATCGTCTCGCCCGACCAGATCCCGATCACCCTCACCGTCTTCCCCAACATAATGGAACTCGCTACCTTTGCCGCGCTCGGGCCCGACACCCCCTGTACCTCCGCCACCATACCCACGACCTTGTACCTCGCCCTTTATATCCTCGCCGATGGTTTTGGCCCGAGTGCCAACCTCTTTGCGCCATTCGTCGTACATCTCGGCATCCCGGAGCCCATTAACCTCCATGCCTCTGTCCCCCTCGGGGGTGGATTGGTCACCGCCAATATCGTCGGTACCGTCACCCTGTCCCCCCAAAATCCCTGACCGCTCTTCCGTTGGGTGCCCCACACCACGCATTCGCGTGTGTGGTTCTTCGCTTCATTTGCGTTTATTCCCCGTAATCCGGACTTAACCCTTCACCTCCTCAACCTCCTTTCTACTCCTTAACCTCCTTTTATCTTGATACACCAATACATATCCCACATACTTCTCCCGCAGAGAAGTGCGGCTAGCGGAATTCAATTCCTACCGCTAAGTTTCCCGAATATCTAAAGTGAATCCGGAGATTCCTATGTCCTCGAAAAACACCCAGGACCGTAAGTTCCTATGCGCTTTCCTCTTCTCTTTCTAACCATTCTGCTGAGTGCCCCACATGTGCGTCGTTGCGTGTGGGTCTTGGGTTCTCCCTCCGTGTGCGAGTAAAGGTCCAAATCACAAGTTCGGGCATGCATCAAAAGCGATTCCTGCGAATCAAATATCAGCAATGGCCCTTCTACTCGTCGGCGTGGTCACCACCTTATTCACCGTCCTTGTGCATTCGCTCATTCCACCAATGATCCTCTGGGGAATTCGCCTCCATCTTGGGCGAGGCCGAGCCGGTACCTGGTTCTGGGACGTGATCCTTGTAATGAACTTCACGTTGCTGGTGCTCGCTGCCCATTTCGTCGAGATCGCGCTCTGGGCGTTATCGTTCGTTCTATGCGGCGAATTCTCAAGTTTCGCCCCCGCGCTTTATTACTCGGGGGCTACCTACACGACACTCGGGGACAACACCACTGTGCTATCGCCCCGGTGGAGACTGTTGGGACCCATTGAAGCAGCCAACGGAATGCTCATGTTCGGCGTCACAACCGCTATCATCTTTGCCGTCATTCATCGATTGATCGAAGCAAAATTCGGCCTGCAACGCGATCCGCCACAGAAAACCGGATAGGAGCGAACAACGGTAAGCAGGTAACTTCCACCATCCCAGGCGTTCGACATACGAACCCCGTTACCTCTCCGCTAACGCCCAGTACCGATCGGCGGCCAACCACAACCTCCCCAGAATCAACACTTCCAAACCTCTATCAAAACAAACACTGTCATCCCCATCAAAATCAACCACTTTCAAAAAACAGGGGGGAGGGGAGGTCACTCGCTTACCAACATTCTAGTACCCATTGTTGCGGGGGCCGTCCATCATGGCGACAAGGCCGCTCCTACTTCAACCTCTCCATCACATACCGCCGTATATCCAAACTCATATCTTCCATCGGCGCGTAATACCCAAACTCGTGCACCCGCGATTGCACCCCCTGTTGCACCCGCTTGCAAATCTCCCAATCCTGACGGTTCACCAAATCCCAAAACTCAATCGCATCCCTCGGCTGAAAATCTGTTTTCTTCATTTCGCCTGGATGAAACAGAAAATCGCAAACCACCGTCGTGCGGTTCGGCGCCTTCGGCCACAACGTAAATGCCGCCACATGCTCGCACGCCAGGCTCAACATCATATTCGGATAAATCAGCTCGCCCTTGTGCCGCACCTTCTCATCCTCATCCAATCCCGGAAACGCCGCACGGTTCGTCTTTCCCGACCAGGTAAACGTCACCGCCCCTTCTTTGTGCGGAATTCCCCGCTCCCACTCCAGCGCCCCGCCGCCCTGCCGCTTGAACGCCGGCACCACGTCGCACAATTCCGGGTGCACCGCTCCACAGTGGTAGCACTCGTTGTAATTCTCCAGAATGATCTTCCAGTTCGCGGCTACCTCGTACTCAATCCGCTTCGCCGTTCGCAATTCTCCCAGCGGGTATCGCTTCACTCGCTCCATCGCATCACCAAACTCCGTGCGCAGCGTCCGCCCTTCCTTCGCCGCCTCCGGCGTCAAATTCAGAAAAATAAATCCACCCCAAACTTCCGCGCCCACGGGATACAGCGAAAAATCCGCCTTGCAGAACCCCTCTGCCTCTTTTGTGTACGGCGCATTCAACAGCTTCCCGTCCAGCGCATAAGTCCACATGTGATAAGGACACCGGATCCCGTTCGAACCCAGCACTCCGCCATTCAATTTGATATCCGCTGGAATCGCCTCGCCCGGCTCCGGCAACAATCGCGACCCACGATGCCGGCATACGTTGTAGTGCGCCTTAATTTCTCCCTCCTTCGTCCGTGCCACAATTACGCTTTCGCCCAGCACATTCAGCACCAGCACATCGCCCGGTGCCGGAATCTGCTCCTCCCTCGCTGCGCAGAACCATTCCCTGCAAAAAATCTTCTCCTTCTCCAACGCAAAAATCTCCTCCGACCGGTAATATCCGCTCGGCAGCGACCTCTGCATCCCTGCATTGTTCCCAGCATCCACCGTCATAGCTACTGCGCCCCTTTTGAGTCCCTCCACTTCCCTCGCTTCCAATTTTTCAAGACTTTTTTCGCTGCATTCCTCCCTGGTGCCCCCGTCACTCCTCCTCCCGGATGCGCTCCCGCCCCGCACAAATATAACCCTTCCACCGGCGTTCGGTACTGCGACCAACCCGCCACAGGCCGCATGAAAAACAACTGCTCCAAATTTAGATCCCCGTGAAAAATATTCCCTTCCGTCAATCCGTAAGTCCGCTCCAGATCCAGCGGCGTCAAAACCTGCCGCGCCACAACCGCCCCCGGCACATTCGGAGCATACTCCGCAATCTTCTTTACCACCCGATCCCCCAGCAACTCCCGCTTCTCGTCCCAATTCCCTTCGCGCAGCTTGTACGGCACATACTGCGCGAAGCACGTCATGATGTGCTTTCCCGCTGGCGCCAGCGAATCGTCCGCATTCGACGCCACCACGCAGTCCACCCACAACTGTTCGGGTATCTCTCCAAACTTTGCAGCGTCGTAGCACCGCTCCGCAAACTCCAGCGAAGGCACCAGTGTGTACAGCGATCTCTCTTGGGGAGAAGCATCCGTTCGCGCCCCCGTAAATCGAGGCTCTTCGCTCAACACCATGTTCACCTTGGCGCAAGGCCCAGCCATCTTGATTCCGCGCACCGCCTCAACGAACTCCGCCGGCAACTCCTTCGCATCCACAAGCTGAAGAAACGTTCTCTTCGGGTCCGCATTCGACAGCACGACTTTCGCGCGAATCTCCGTTCCATCCTCCAAGGTCACACCAAGCACTCTTCCCTCTCGTGAATCAATCCGCGCCACCGCCGCCTTCGTGCGAATCTCCACGCCCAGCTTTTTCCCGGACGCCGCCAGCGCCTGCGTGATCGCTCCCATCCCGCCCATCACGTGCCCGTAAAATCCCTGCAACTCTTGCTCGCCGCCGCTCAACAAATGAAACAGCAATCCAATCGCCGTGCCCGGTTGGTACGGCCCGCCATGCTTCCCATATACATTGTTTGCCAGAAACATGGTCTTCATCGTTTCCGTCTCGTAATTCTTGTCCAGAAACTCGCCCAGGCTCCCCGTCAGAAACGCCACCAGCTGAGCCACCTCGGCATTCGTGATCCCGCGAAACCTTTTCCCAACGCGCAGCAGATCGCTCCACCCCCGCAGCGAGCGCGTATCAACTTCCGGCGGTGGCTCCATGAAAAAGGGCTGCAGATAGCGCGCCAGTCGCTTCAACTGGTTGTCCACCTTTACGAATCGTTCCGCATCGCGGGCCGAAATCCTCCCGAACTCCAGCGCCGCCCGCTCGCGTTTCGCCCACCACGGCACCACTCGCCCATCTGGAAACGCCACCTGCAGCCCCGGATCGCATGGCACCATGCGCAGCCCATAATCCGCCAGCCGCAACTCGCGAATCACTTCTGGCCGCAACATGCTCGCAATATAAGAAGTAGTCGAAGCGCGGCAGCCCGGCGCAATCTCTTCCGTAACGCAACAACCACCGACAATCTCGCGCCGCTCCAGCACCAGCGTCTTCAGCCCCGCACGCGCAAGATACGCCGCGGTCGTCAGCCCGTTATGTCCGGCACCCACAACAATGGCGTCGTATCGCAATGGCGATGAGTTCATCCGAGAATGGCTCTATCTACAAAATGAGTTGCAAAGTGCAGCTGTTCTACCACAAAGGAGGGCGCAAAGGAAAAATCAGAAGAGCCCCGGCATATCAAACGGCAGGCCAACATAATTCTCCGCGAGCGAAGTCGAAGCCGCACGCGAACTCGTCACATAACCCAATTCCGCAAGATGAATGCGGTGCGAAAAGCCATCCTCATTCGGAAAGCGGTGCAGCATCGAAGTCATCCACCACGAAAAACGCTGCCCCTTCCACACGCGCCGCAAACACTGCTCGCTATAGCGCTCCAACTCTTCCCGGCTTCCACTTTTGTAAAACTCCACCAGCCCGCGCGTCAGCACCCGCACATCCGCCACGGCTAAATTTAATCCCTTCGCGCCCGTCGGTGGCACGATGTGCGCCGCGTCGCCCAGCAAAAACAGTTTTCCGAACTGCATCGGCTCCGCCACAAAACTCCGCATCGGCGTGATGCCCTTCTGAAAAATCGGCCCGTCCTTGAGCACAAATCCGTCGTGCGTCGCCATCCGCGCACGCAATTCCTCCCAGATCCGCTCGTCCGGCCATTTCTCAATTTCTTCATCCACCGCGCACTGTAAATACAGTCGCGAAACTTCCGGTGAGCGCATGCTCATCAGCGAGAAGCCACGCTCGTGATATGTATAAATCAGCTCGCCCGACGCCGGCGGCACCTGCGCCAGAATTCCGAGCCACGCAAACGGATATTGCCGCTCATAAAACTTGATCTGGCCCGCCGAAACAGCCGGACGGCAAATCCCATGAAACCCATCGCACCCGGCCAGAAAATCGCACGCAATTTCATGCTCGCTGCCGTCTTGCACGTAATGAATCCTCGGTCGCGACTCAAAATCTGATATGCGCATAGCCTCTGCTTCAAAAAATATCGGTTCGTCATTTCGCAGCCGTTCTGCAATCAGATCCTTCAGTACTTCCTGCTGCGCATAGACCGTGATCGATTTTCCCACCAGGTCCTGAAAATCAATGCGGTGCCCTTCCCCGCCAAATCGCAGCTCCACCCCGTTATGCTGCAGGCCTTCGCGCAACATCCGTGCGCCGACGCCAGATTCCCGCAGCGTATCGGCCGTGCCCTGCTCTAGCACCCCGGCACGCACGCGGCTCTCCACATACTCGCGCGTGTGGCTCTCGAGCACCACGCTCTCAATCCCCTGCAAATGCAAAAGGTGCGCCAGCATCAGGCCGGCTGGCCCTGCGCCCACAATTCCAACTTGTGTCCGGATGATGGCCATGGAAAATCTGTGTCAGTCTGCCTCTTACGAAAACTTCTCGATCACTTCCTTGGGAATCGGGTGGCCTTTCACCTTGGACGGATCGCCCGGTTCGCGCACCGTCCATACCCGCTTTTCGATTCCCTCAACGGCCAGCAGATCGCCGCGAAACAGTTTGTGCGACAGGGAAAAGCTGCTGGTGCCCCATTTCGTCACGCACGATTCCACCGCGACAATGTCTCCATACGATGACGGCACCTTAAAATTGCAACTCGCCTCCACCAACGGAATACCCGCAATCTGGAAGCGCCGCAGCATCTCCGCCTTGGGATAGCCCAAAGCGCGATGAAACAATGCGTTCGTACATGCATCAAAGTATTCGAAGTACCGCGGAAAGAAAACGATGCCGAAGGGGTCACAGTCTCCCCATTCGATCTGAATTTCACGCCGGTTGGTCAGCATTTTAGAGTTCCAAGCCGGCCATGCTTCTGGCCTCTGAGAGTCTACCTCACACCGCGCACGCAGCCTATGCGGTTTGGTTTTCCGCTGTGTGTTTACGGTAGACTGGGAGTCAGGGAAAGAACTCCAATACATGACCATCGCTTACATTTGTGACGCCATTCGCACTCCCTTTGGACGCTACGGCGGCGCTCTTTCGAGCGTGCGCACCGACGACCTCGCCGCTCTTCCGATCAAACAGTTGGTCGAACGCAATCCCACTGTGGATTGGAGCGCGCTTGACGACGTCGTCTACGGCTGCGCGAATCAATCCGGCGAAGACAATCGCAACGTCGCGCGCATGGCCCTTCTTCTCGCCGGCCTGCCGAAAGAAGTTTCGGGCAGCACGGTCAATCGCCTCTGCGGTTCCAGCATGGATGCAATCGCAGTCGCCGCCCGTGGCATCAAGTGCGGTGAAGTGGATCTCGTGGTCGCCGGCGGTGTCGAAAGCATGTCGCGCGCCCCATTCGTCGTCGGCAAGGCCGACGCCGCGTTTGCGCGTAATCTGAAACTCGAAGACACCACGCTCGGCTGGCGCTTTGTGAATCCGGCGCTCAAGGCCAAGTACGGCACCGATTCCATGCCGGAGACCGGCGAAATCGTGGCCGAGGAATTTCACATTTCCCGCGGGGACCAGGACGCCTTCGCGCTGCGCAGCCAGCAGCGTGCCGCCGCCGCGATCAAAGCCGGACGGCTGGCGGAAGAGATTTTCACCGTGTCAATCCCCCAGAAAAAAGGGGATCCCGTACTAGTCTCTGCAGACGAACACCCGCGCGCGGACACGACGCTCGAAGCTCTGGCCAAGTTGAAGGGTGTGGTGAAACCCGAGGGCACGGTGACTGCCGGCAACGCTTCGGGAATCAATGACGGCGCCTGCGCGCTGCTCCTCGCATCCGAAGACGCCGTGAAAAAGCACAACCTGACACCGAAAGCGCGGGTCATCTCCGCTGCCACCGCCGGAGTCGCTCCGCGCATCATGGGCATGGGCCCGGCGCCGGCCAGCAAGAAAGTGCTCGCGAAGACCGGCCTCACCATCGCGCAGATGGATGTAATCGAATTGAACGAAGCCTTCGCCTCGCAAGCATTGGCCGTGCTGCGCGAATTGAAGGTACCCGACGATGCCCCGCATGTAAATCCAAACGGCGGCGCGATCGCCATCGGCCATCCGCTGGGCGCCAGCGGCGCGCGCCTTGTCACTACAGCTCTCTACCAGTTGCAACGCACCAAGGGCCGCTACGCGCTGTGCACAATGTGCATCGGCGTGGGCCAGGGGATTTCGGTTATCATCGAACGCGTTTAGCAAGGGAGAGCTGCCGCATGAAGCCCCTCCTGGGTTATCGAAAGCCGGCTCCTGGAACGCAACCCAATCATCTGTATCCGCCATATGTGTCTTCGATCAAACGCGCCCCGAAACAGCCTCTGATCTCCATTCCCGTCACACTCTCTGAAATCACAGGCCCGTCGTTCCCGAAAGAAATCGTTTCACCGAAAGCCTTCGATTTAACGCGCCAGCACCAGGGCGAGCCGCTGGGCGAACGCATCGCGGTAAGCGGACGCGTCGTGGACGAAGACGGACGGCCAATACGCAACACCCTTGTTGAAATCTGGCAGGCCAACGCCGCCGGACGCTATCTTCACAAGGACGATCAGCACGATGCGCCACTCGATCCGAATTTCACCGGCGAAGGGCGCACCTTCACCGACGAGGACGGCCGCTACCGGTTCATTACCATTCGCCCCGGTGCGTACCCGTGGAAAAATCACTACAACGCGTGGCGCCCGCAGCACATTCACTTTTCACTTTTCGGTCCGGCGTTTGCCACGCGGCTGGTCACACAAATGTATTTCGCGGGCGATCCGTTGCTAGAATTCGATCCCATCTTTCACAGTGTTCCCGACGAAGCGGCGCGCCGGCGCATGATCTCTTCCTTCGACTGGCTGAGCACAGCGCCCGATCTCTCGCTTGGTTTCCGGTTTGATATCGTTCTGCGCGGGCGCAACGCCACGCCCATGGAGCATTGAAATGCCCGGCCGCTCCACACCTTCACAAACCGTGGGCCCGTTCTTCAGTATTGGCCTTGAGCGATTAAACCGCGCGGGTATTGCTGGGGGAAGCGCGGGCGAACGCATCACGATTCAAGGCCGCGTACTTGATGGCGACAGTCAGCCGGTCCCCGACGCCCTACTCGAAATCTGGCAAGCCGACGCGGATGGCCGCTATCATCATCCCGAGCATTCGGACGCACCAAATGATTCGACATCTTTCTTTGGCTTCGACCGCATTCCCACTGATGAACACGGACGGTTTTCGTTCACGACGATAAAGCCCGGCCCGGTCCACGGCCCGGATGGCAAGCCGCAAGCCCCGCACCTGGTGATTTCCGTTTTTATGCGCGGACTCTTGAAGCAGCTTGTGACGCGAGTGTACTTCCCCGAAGAACCACTGAACGCTTCCGACCCGGTTTTGCAGATTGTGCCGGAATCGCGGCGCGAAACTCTGATCGCCCGACCAGCGGGACCAAAAGAAAACACCCTGGAATGGAATGTGTGCTTGCAAGGTGACTGTGAAACGGTATTCTTTGACTGCTGAAGCCCGGAGATGGTCGCGGCGATGAGACTTTTCGACAAGTTGTTTCGTTACGAAGCGATCGATCGGATCTTCTCCGACCAGGAGTACATCCAAAGCCTGCTCGAGTTCGAGGGAGCACTCGCCCGCGCCGAAGCGAAAGCAGGAGTGATTCCCACCGCGGACGCGCCGATCATCGCCGCAGCCTGCCGCGCGGAGCAGTTCAACGTCGAGGAACTTGCCGCACAAGCCGCCATTTCGGGCAACGTAGCTATCCCGCTTGTCAAGAAGCTTACCGAACTGGTCGCGAAACTGAGCAAAGACGCCGCGCGCTTCGTTCATTGGGGTGCTACCAGCCAGGACGTGATGGATACGGGCCTGGTTCTGCAGCTTCGCCGGGCGTTGGAAGTGGTGGACCAGGATCTTGCGCGCTTGATCTCAACGCTCGCGAGCCTCACTGAAAAATATCGTGCCACACCTCTCGCCGCGCGCACGTGGATGCAGCAAGCCCTGCCGACTACGTTTGGCTTTATCGTTGCCGGATGGCTGGACGCGATTCTCCGGCACCGTTCGCGGCTTTCGGATCTGCGTGCTCGGAATTTGACGCTGCAATTCGGCGGCGCCGTCGGCACGCTTGCCGCGCTCTCCGGCCGCGGGCCTGCGGTTACCAAGGCACTGGCCGAGGAATTGCGCTTGCCACTGCCCTCGATTCCGTGGCACACCCACCGTGACCGCATTGCGGAAATTGCCACCGCGCTCGGTCTTTGCACCGGAACGCTCGGCAAAATCGCGCGCGATATTTCGCTGCACGCGCAAACGGAAATTGCCGAACTCGCGGAACCTTCCGGCGAGGGCCGCGGCGGTTCTTCCACCATGCCACAAAAACGCAATCCCGTTACCTGTGCAACCGTGCTTGCCGCGGCTCAGCGCGTGCCCGGACTCGTTTCGACGGTGATCTCCTCGATGGTGCAGGAACAGGAGCGTGGCCTCGGCGGTTGGCAGGCGGAATGGGAAACACTTCCGGAAATTGTGTGCCTATCGGGAGGCGCGCTGCACCATTTGAGCGAAATGCTCCCTGGCCTTCACGTTGATGAACAGCGCATGCGGAAGAATCTCGACGCCACGCATGGACTGATTTTCGCCGAGGCTGTCGCCATGGCGCTGGGCGACCGCCTGGGGAAAATGCCGGCGCACATGCTCGTCGAAAGCGCCTGCAAAAAAGCGCGCGCCGAAAATCGCCATCTGAAGGAAGTTTTGCGCGAAGACCGCGGCCTGCAGGGCTATTTGACTCCCGCTGACCTCGAAGGGCTTTTCGATGTCCGCAACTATCTGGGCAGTGCGGAAGAGTTTGTACGCTGGGTTTTGGCGGAAGTAAGGAGCACGGCAACCGCCGGCTGAGCGAAAAAGGAACATTGCCATGGCTTTTCTCAAATTGAATGACGCACAACTTTTTTATCAGTGGGATGGGCCGGAGCATGCGCCCGCACTGGTGTTTTCCAATTCGCTCGGCACCACGCATCGCATGTGGGATCCGCAACTCGAACCCTTCACTCGCCATTTCCGCGTGTTGCGTTACGACGGCCGCGGCCACGGTCAATCGAGCGCGACGCCCGGCCCCTACAGCATCGAACAACTAGCCGGTGACGTCCTGCGCCTTCTCGACACTTTGAAACTCGAACGCATTTATTTTTGCGGCCTCTCCATGGGCGGCATGATCGGAATGCATCTTGGCGCCGCGCACGCCTCGCGGGTACACAAGATTGTTCTCTGCAATACCGCCGCGAAGATCGGCACTCCAGATGTTTGGAACGCTCGAATCACCGCCGTGCAGGCGGGCGGAATGAAAGCCGTTGCCGGCGCGGTAATCGATCGCTGGCTGACGGCGGCGTTTCGCGCGACTCACCCCGGTGAGACGACACAAGTACTCTCCATGCTCGAAGGCTGCGATCCGGCGGGATACGCGGCAAGCTGCTGCGCCGTACGAGATGCAGACTTCCGGCAAAAACTTGGCGGCATCCATGTCCCGACGCAAATCATCGCCGGAACTCACGATCCCGCCACGCCTCCTGCTGACGGCCGCGCACTCAGCGAACTGATCCCCGGCGCAAAATACACGGAACTCCCCGCCGCTCACCTTTCGAACATCGAAGCGCGCGAAGAGTTCAACCGTGAAGTGTTGGCCTTTCTGAAGTCCCAGGGAGCACACGGATGAATGACCGCGAGCGGCACAAAAAAGGAATGAAGGTCCGCAAACAGGTGTTGGGCAAGGAGCACGTGGAACGTGTGGAGGCCCGGAAAAACAAATTCACCGCGTCGTTCCAGGATTTGATTACCCGCTTCGCCTGGGGAGAAATCTGGACGCGCCCCGGCCTGCCGCGAAAGACGCGCAGCATGATCACCATCGCGATGATGGTGGCGCTGAATCGCACGGAGGAACTGCGGCTGCATCTCCGCGCATCCGTGAACACCGGCGTATCCCGGGAAGAACTTCAGGAAGTGTTGCTGCAAACGGCGATCTACTGCGGCGTTCCCGCGGCCAATCATGCATTTCAAATCGCCGAAGAGGTTTTCGCGGAATCGCGGGCGTAGCGCCGCCTTCAGGCGGTCACCGGTACTTCCGCGGGAATATCGCTGACCCAACGCGCCGATTGCAAATACAGGTCCGGCAGGAAGTTCCCGTGCAGCCCGCAGCGGGTGCTGGCGAGCATTCTTCAGGGGCTAAAGCCCTCATTCTCTATCCCTTTTGCGTCGGGGCTCGAGCCCCGACCTCCTAAAGAAAGATTCATGAGATAACTTAGATAACTTCTAGTTTCCAGATTCCCATTCCGAGTCGGCCGGAGGCAGTTTGTCGGCGTCTCGCGCAAGAGTTACCTGATATGGTTCGCACCCCACGCCCGAAAACCTGCTACGTGCTTTCCTCAAAGCTCTGCTCCAGTGCGGGGAGCTTGTCTCCATCTCTGGAGACCCAGACGTACAGGGTCGGGAGCAGGAAGATGCTTAATGCCAGTGCGGATACGAGGCCTCCAACGATGACAATCGCGAAAGGCCGCTGCGAGTCCGATCCGATGGCATGAGACATCGCGGCGGGTAAGAGTCCCAATGTAGCTACAAGCATCGTCATCATGATTGGACGCAGGCGGAGAACGGCTCCCTCGATGGCGGAATCCTCAATCGAATGTCCGCGGGCGCGGAGCTGGTTGATGTACTCAAGCATGATCACGCCTGTTTGCACGGAAACACCGAAAAGGGCCAGAAATCCAACGCCGGACGAAACACTCATATGCGTCCCAGTAGTCAGCAGAGCTACTAGCCCCCCGATGGGTGTCAATGCCACGTTTCCAAGAATGAGTAACCCCCACTTGAAGGACCGGAACATGGTGTAAAGGATGATAAAGATCAGCAAAACGGTCAGAGGAACGATGATGAGCAGCCTGGCTTCGGCGCGCTTCTCGCTTTCGTACTCTCCTTCCCAGTCAATGCGGTAACCGCGTGGCAATTGCACTTTTGCGTTTACTCTTTGAATCGCATCCTCAACAGCACCGCCGAGGTCGCGCCCACGGACACTATATTTAATGGCAATATAACGCTGATTTTCTTCGCGATAGATTTCCGAAGCGCCGTCGCGCTGTTCGATTTTGCACAATTGCGCAAGAGAGACGCGCTCGCCGGTGGAAGACAACAGCCGGATTCTCTCAATGGCTTCTCGTGTGCTTCGGTACGGAGGCAGATAGCGCAGGACCAAATCATAGCGTTGCTCGCCCTGCAGCACTTGGGTGAGCGCGCTTCCGCCCACGGCCGTCTGGATCGCATCCTGCACGTCCGCAACGTTAATTTGATGGCGGGCGGCCTGTTGCCGATCGACAGTGATATTCAGATTGGGCTGGCCAAGGACACGAAAAACTCCCAGATCCTCGATTCCTTTGACCTGGCGCATGACGCCGACAATCTCATCGGCCTTGTCTTCAAGCACTCTTAGGTCGTCTCCGTAGACCTTTGTGGCCAATTCTCCTTTTACTCCGCTGACCGCTTCCTCCATGTTGTCCGCAATAGGTTGAGAGAAGCCCCAGAGCACGCCGGGAATTTTTTCCAGTTCGCGATCCATCGCGGCGATTAGTTTCTCTTTGTCCTGATGAAAGACGGGACGCCATTCTTCTTTTGGCTTCAAATCCACGAAGTACTCTGTATTGAAGAACCCAGTCGTGTCTGTGCCATCGTCCGGACGCCCAACCTGGCTGGTGCATTGCGGAACTTCAGGAAACGAGCAAAGCACGACTCGGGCTTGATTCATCAACCGGATCCCCTCGGTAGGTCCGGTGCTGGGCGCTAGGGTTCCGCGCACCCATAGCGCGCCTTCATCCAGGTGGGGAAGAAATTCGGAACCCACCACACCGCTAACTAACATAAAGACGGCCACGAGTAACGCGACGACAGCCACTCCAACGGTAACCAACCTGTGCTCGATCGCCCAGCGCAGAGCAGTTCGGTATCGCGCCGTCAGCCAACTCATCAACGGGTTGCGCCATTCGGTCGCACCTTTGGCAAAGAAGAAGAAAGAAAGAACCGGGGCAATCAGCATCGAAAACAGCAGAGCACCAAGCAAGGCGAAGGCCACAGTCCAAGCCATGGGCTTGAACAAACGTCCCTCGACCCGCTGCAACGTGAAAATCGGCAAGTATGCAGTGATGATAATGGCGATGGCGTAGAAAACGGGCCGTTGCACTTCATGAGCTGCATCACGGATACGATCCAGCGGAGTCTTGTAATCGCTGTCTCCATGGTGGCTCATATGGCGGACGATGTTTTCCACCATCACGACCGCCCCATCAACCACCATGCCGAAATCCAGCGCTCCGAGTGAAAGCAGGTTCGCAGGAATACCTTTTAATTTGAGACAGGTTGCAGCGAACAACAGCGAGAAGGGGATGGTGAGTGCGACGATGAACGCGCCGCGAGCATTCCCCAGGAAAAGAAACAGGACAAAAACTACGAGCAGGATCCCTTCGGTGAGATTATGCAAAACAGTGTGCGTTGTGTAGTGCACCAAGTCGCTACGATCGATGAACGGAACCACCTTGACCCCGGCAGGCAGGATGCGGTCGTTCAGCTCTTTCACTTTTGTGTGCAAATCTTTGAGGACCTGATCCGCGTCTGCGCCCTTGCGCAAAAGCACAATACCCGAGCACACGTCGTCGTTGTCAATGATCTTGCCATCCTCGCGATGAATAGCTCTGGCGAACTGCCCTAGTCGGATCTTTGGCCCCTGCGCCACGACGGCAATGTCCTTGATGCGGAGCGGTGTCCCGGTTTTCGCCAGAATCACAGTATTTTCGATATCTTGGACGTTTCTGACCAGACCGACTTCCCGAACGTTGATCTGCTGCAAGCCCGCTTCCACGAAACTGCCGCCGGCGTTCACGTTATTGTTTGTGAGTTGCTGCTCCACCTGGGCCAAACTAAGCCCGTAAGACACCAGTTTATTGGGGTCCACCCGCACCTGGTATTCGCGCGTTGGCCCGCCAAAACTGGCAACATCCACGACATTCGGCACGGATTTGAAGTTTTTTTCGATCACCCAATCTTCGATCGATTTCAACTCCATCACATCGTAATTGGGATTGGTGCTCTGCAAAGTGAAGAAATAAACCTGGCCGACGGGGCTCCAGTCCGTCCCCATCTGGGGCACCACGCCGGGCGGCAGCGTAACCTGTGACAACCTCTCGAGAACGCGCTCGCGGTTCCACGCGTTATCTTCCTCATCATCGAAAATCAGCTTGAGGTCCGACAACCCAAACAACGAAAACGAACGCAAATGCACGACGTGAGGGATGCCGTTCATAGTGATTTCAAGTGGAATCGTCACCTGCTGTTCGATTTGCTCGGCCGAGATTCCTGGCCACTGCGTGATGATCTCGACATAATTGTTGGCCACATCTGGATAGGCTTCCACGGGAAGTTGGTGAAAAGACAAGGCGCCCCAAACAAACAGCAAGAGCGCCATCGCCAGAACCAGAAAGCGGTTCTCCAGCGCAAAATCGACAAGTCTCCGTATCATTACTGCTCCACCGTATTCTGGAACACCAGCGCGTTCTGAATCACTTCGGCACCTGGGTCGATTCCGGAAATGATTTCTTGCTGGTTGCCGGGCAGCATGTTTCCTCCAACTACTTCCTTGCGTTTGAAATGTCCTCCTCCGAGCGGCAGGTACACCCAATCCCGGTCATGCAAATGAAGTATGGCCGTCGCCGGCACCGCCGCATGAGTTTGTGGCTGCCTCCCATAAAAGGTTGCTGTAGCGAACATGCCCACGCGCATGATCCTTCCTGGATTCGGAACTTCCAGGCGCACTTTCACCGTGCGGATGTTGGGATCCAGAATCGGGAAAATATTGTCGATGCGGCCCTTCAACACCTTTCCTGGGTAAGCATTCAGGTGAATGTCCGCATATTGGCCCACCTTCACGGCGTCCAAATCGTTTTCGTAGACATCGCATATGATCCAGACATAGGAAAGGTCCGAAATGGTGAAAGGATTCGGCCCTGGCAATCCCTGTGCGCCGGACGCATTGGTTACCTGCTGGTCGGTGATCACCCCGGAGATTGGCGCAACAATATCCACCGTGCCAGTGGGATGGTCTTTATCGAGTCCCATGAGCTTCAACTGCTCGGCCGCCGTGTCCAGATCGACTTTTGCATCTTTCGCGGCATCCTCCGCCTGCTCCAGGGCGCCCTTAGAAACGGCTCCCTTGTCGTACAAGGTCTGCGCCCTTTCATACTGCACCCGCGCGAGTCGCTCGTCGTTCACGGCTTTCAAATAAAATTGATAAGCGCCGGACACATCGTTGCTTCGTACTCTTAGCAGCACCTGACCCTTCTTTACCTCATCTCCCAGCCTGGCTTTGATTTCCACTACCCTCCCTGCGGCCAGGGAAATCACCGGCACTGCGCGCGCAATGTCAGGATTGACAAAGCCGGTCACTTCCAGGGTTGACGCTACCTTGTATTCGATCGCCTTAACGAGCGGAAATTTCTCCGGGTGGTCTACCTTAAAGTTGTTTACGTCCATCTGCTGCTCAACTACCGCAAGAGGAGGCGCCTCAGCCTGGGGGTTCGGTTTGCTTGCCCCACAGCCGGACAAGACGATGCCGGGTGCAAAACACAAGACCGCCACAGGGGCGAAGCTGATGCTTTTCTTTTTCACTGGAGCACCTCACGCCCGACGGCGAGATTCAACTGGGCCGCGGCCGTCAAATAAGAACCAATCAAATTCAAGTAAGTGAGTTGAACGGTGCGGTAGTCACTCTGAGCGTTCAAGAAATCGAGCAGTGACGCGCCGCCATGCTGATAAGCAAAGAAAACGGTGTCGCGCACGCGCACCGCTTGTTGTAGATACTTCGTTTTGTACGGGTGCAGCAGGATCACATTGCTATTCACAACGGCGTAAGCGGAATCGACATCGCTGAAGACCAGTGCTTGGGCCGCTGCCGTCAGTTTTTCGTTGCGGTCGATATCCAATTGCGTGCGCAGCTTTTCCCCCTGATTGCGGTCGAAAATACGCAGTGGGATGCTGACGCTGACGCCAAGAGTATTTATGCCGAACGGATTGTTGTTGGAGGAGTTGTGCGTGTACCACGCGCTCAGGATCGGATCGGTTGAGCCGTTGGCAATCGCGAGTTTGTGATCGGTTTGGGCTTTGTCCACGGCTTCCATCGCGGCCTTCAAATCCGGGCGGGTATCCAAGGCAATCTTCCGGAATTCGTCCTGCGGCATCAGCTGGTCGTTGAAATCGAACAAACCGGTGACGTCAAAGTTTTCAATCGGAGTCCGGTCGTTCAGCAGCGTGAGCAACTGAATTTTGGCCGTCCGCAGATTCACTTCCGCGGACTGGACGTCCGATTCATACTGCACGCGCTGCAACTCAAGACGGTCGAGATCGATTTGCGCGATGTCACCGGCGCTGAAACGAGTTCTACTTATGTCCAGTACGTTGTCGTAGTAGGCGAGATTCTCCTTGGCAAGCCGCACTACCGCTTTCGCCTGCAGCGTTGCAACAAAAGCGCCACGCAAGTCGAATAGCAGTGTCCTCTCCAAATCGGCATGATTGAACTCGGTAAGGAGTGTTCCCTTTTGCGCGCTCTCAAGCCGCAATTCGCGTTTATGCTGCCGTTCGTGGAGGTAGCTGACGCCGGGTGTTTCGTATGTGCCCCGGAAAGGCGCCCAAACTCCCTTGTAAGGCGCGATTTGCGTTCCGTCTGCCGCCAAAGTCAGTTGCGGATTCGGACGGAGATACGCCGTGATCTCCTGCGCCTTCGATTCGTCAATACTCACCTTATCCGCGAGCAAGGTGGGATTGTTGGCTTCAAAGCGCACGCGCACGTCGTCCCAGGTCAGCGGCTTCTGGGCGGCGGCGTTCCTTGTGAATCCCGCCGCAAGCACTACGGCCAGACACACGCGCCGGATGATTTGCTGCATAACTCTACCTCGCCTGTTCTTTCTTCCTGAAAATCGGAAACCCGTACAGAAGGGTCTGCTTCCCCGCTCTCGGCGGGGAAGTTCCCCATGTGTTACACGCGTGGCGTGCCCATTTGGACGATACGCGGGCCCTCATTGGGAAGTTATAACGATTGGATACGAGAAAGATGTATGGCGTTTAAACGAGGGGCGGTGCGCGGCTCGCGCTGGGAAAGGCCAATTCTGCGCGAACCGTTAGCGGGGCGGCCGGCAGACCTGCAGAGGAATTTTCCAGGGGTTCCTTCCAGCCCGCTGACGCGCCCGCATCTCCCGCCGTGTCGCGGCCCGGCTGGAGCGCGAGTTGCCCCCCAAGAACATCATCGGGCGCGCTGATGCGGAAGTCGCTCCCTTTCGCCGCGCCGGGATAGTCAGCGGGTTCGGCGGGAACAAAGTTGCCTTTTCCGTCGTTCAGGAAGATCGCCACGAACTGAGAGTCGAGGAGCGAAGTGACAACGAGATCGGCGAACTTGTCTCCATTCACGTCTCGCGGAGTAATCCGAAGGCCGCCGGAAGGACCGACAATGCCGATTGCGGGTTTGTGCCCGGAACTGAAGTTAAAGTCGACCGAATATTGCGAGGTGGGAGAGCCATCGCGCGTGACGCGGATAAGAGCCAAGTCGGGCTGCCGGTCGCCGTCAAAATCCGCGATGGCAAATTGCGTCGAGCCAAGCGCGACGGCCGTCCGAACGAGGCGGGAGATGGGCCGATCCGTATTTCGGATTTGCGAGTGCCCGGCCGAGAGGGATACAAGCAGGCAGAGAACCACGGATCCCGGAAGATACAGTCTGTTGGCGAGGCTACGCACACTCATAACGACGCTTCAGTCTACCGCACTTTACCACGAGGTTGACAATCCACGGCGATGGCCCGTTTCGCACTGCGCAAGATAGGAAACCCCCATCACCGGAGAGGGCGTGTTGGCTCTCGGGTAACGTATTTTCCACGTGGTTAACTTATTGGCGCTGCTTCCCGCCGCTTGAAATGGGCTTCCCTGAACGCGTTGATAAAATAAGAGTAATAGCTTGGATGCTTCTCCGGGTCCCCGCCGAGAAGAACGGAGCACGTATGCAAGATCTCGGATTGCCGCGCCTCTACGCCAATTCTGGTTGAATGAAGAAACTTGACCGCCTGGGCTGGGCGGAAGGCATTGGTGTGAGCGCGTTCGGGGTTCACCTGGGAGTGCGAGTCAGCGTGGCGGGAGTGTTGCCGCAGGTTCTCCCGTTGCTGCCCCCTGGATGCAGAAAATCCCGCAAGGCCACTGTGCAGCGGCTCTATTCGCTGTTGGTTGCAAAAGGCGGCCAGCGCGCCGGGGTGCGGCGCATGCACATCCTTTTTGCAGACAGCGAGCGGATCGCGCGAGACCCGGAGTTGGATGAGGTGCTGGCGGCGCTGGAAACGGACCTTCACCGCTACGTCGCCGAGGCGGCGCCGGACATGACATTTCTGCACGCCGGCGTAGTTGGCTGGCAAGGACGCGCGATTTTGCTGCCCGGGCGCAGCCTGAGCGGGAAAACCACTCTTGTGCGCGAGATGCTGCGGCTCGGTGCAGCGTACTACTCCGATGAGTTCGCGGTCGTGGACGACTCTGGAAAAGTGCATCCGTTCGCGCGGCCGCTGGGAATCCGGGAAGACTCGACGTATGTGCAAACCAAATACACGGCGGAGACACTGGGCGCAATCTCAGGTGTCAAACCCCTGCCGCTGGGCGCCGTTGTGATGTGCAAATACAGGGCTGGAGCGCGATGGAAGCCGGCGCCCCTTTCCCACGGACAGGGTGCATTGGAACTGATGGCCAACAGCATCGCGGTGCGAGACCGTCCGCAGCACACCCTGCGAAGAATTCATAAGCTCATGAGGAGTGGGGTTTTCGTCCAGGGAACACGCGGCGAAGCCTGCGAATCAGCGGAATCCATTTTGAACTCATTGAGTGTCGATATCCGACAGGAGAAAGAATGAAAGAACGGGAATATCCCCGGGCGCGCTTGGACTGCCTGACGCGCGAGTTCGGTGACGAAATTTTGGTTTACGACCGGGAGCGCAACGTGGGGCATTGCCTGAATTCAACCGCGGCGGCCGCATGGAAACTTTGCGACGGCGAAAAAAGCACTTCGGAAGTGGCAAAACTCTTGACGCAGCAGCTCTCCGCACCGGTTGACGAGTCCTTGGTGCAGCTGGCCATCGAGGAGTTATCGAAAGCCCGTTTGCTGGTCGAAGATGAAAAGCCGGTCCGGCGAACCTCGCGGCGCGAAGCGATTCGCGCCATCGGCATCGCGGGAACCATCGCTTTGCCGCTGGTTACTTCGCTGGTAGCGCCAACGCCTGCACGGGCAGCGTCTTGCCTGGCTAATGGGAAGCCATGCGTCAGCAATGCGCAATGCTGTTCGGGAAGATGTGGTGTAACCTCGGGCCATTGCGGGGGCTGAACCACACAGCGTCCCTCGTTCCATCCTTTATCCGCTTCAACACCCTCTCTAACCTTGCGTGACAACTAGCACAAACCGCTGTAACTAGAAACGGGCAAGCGGGTGAGTTGTATCTGGCACCTTTCGCTTCCGTGCGACCCGAAGAAGGCTGATACCCTTTTCAATCTCGGCATCGTAAAGTGGCATAGTAAGAGAGATCGACCCGGAGCCATCGTCGCTTGGAAGAAGTTGCCAGGAACGAATCCCACCTATCGCGACAAAGGATGCGGTGCTGCAATGGATGACGCAATCGCAGCAGCACTGACGCAGTTTCCGTGTCGCTGGAGATTTTCCCGCATTTATCCTTCGCTCGCCGGGAAGACAATCCAATGAGCGATCGCGGGAATAAAGCGGTTATTGTCGGCGCGGGACCCGCCGGGCTTACCGCCGCTTATGAATTGAGCAAGAAGGGCCAGCGCGTCGTAGTGCTGGAGGCAGATCCTGAATATGTGGGTGGGATTTCACGAACCGTGAACTATCACGGCTATCGGTTTGATATTGGCGGCCACCGTTTTTTTTCTAAGTCGCGCGAGGTGGAGGATCTATGGACGGAGATTCTCGGCACGGACATGCTGGAGCGGCCGCGCTCATCGAAGATTTTTTATCGCGGGAAATTCTACGCCTATCCCCTGAAGCCGTTGGAAGCGCTTTCCCAGCTAGGCGTGATGGAATCGGCGCTCTGCGTTTCGTCCTTTTTGAAGGCTCGGCTGAAGCCGCTGCGCAATCCGAGATCGTTTGAAGATTGGGTGGTGAACGAGTTCGGGGAGCGATTGTTCCGGATTTTCTTCAAGACCTACACGGAAAAAGTGTGGGGCATGAGCTGCAAAGAGATTTCCGCGGACTGGGCGGCGCAGCGCATTAAGGGACTTACGCTGGGCGGCGCGATCCGAAACGCGCTCTTGCCACGGCGGAAAACGAAGGATCGCACGCAGGTGGTGAAGACGCTGATTGATTCGTTCCGCTACCCGCGATTTGGGCCGGGGATGATGTGGGAGGCTTGCGCTGAGAAGATTCGTGCGCTGGGCGGCGAAGTGCTGCTGGGGCGGAGTGTTGTGGCATGCCGGTTCGATGCGGGAATTCCCTCGTGGACGGTTACGGCGCGCAGGGCGGATGGATCGACGGAGGAATTTGGCGGCGAGCACCTCGTCTCTTCGATGCCGATGCGGCAACTGGTCCCGCAGATCGAGCCCCGGCTTCCGGAAGCGGCGGTACGATCCGGCAATTCCCTTCGCTACCGGGACTTTCTGACGATCGGGCTGATCTTGCGCGAGCGCAATCGTTTTACAGACAACTGGATTTACATCCACGATCCGAACGTGAAAATGGGGCGGGTGCAGAATTACAAGTCCTGGTCGCCCGAGATGGTGCCGGATCCGGACTACAGCTGCTATGGCCTGGAATACTTTTGTTTTGAGGGCGACGGGCTTTGGACGGCGCGCGACGCGGATTTAATTGCGCTTGGGGCGAAAGAACTGGAACAAGTTGGACTGGGCAACGCCACCGATGTGGTGGATGGCTGCGTGATAAGGCAGCCCAAGGCGTATCCGGTCTATGACGACGATTACCAGGAGCATGTGGGCGTCGTTCGGCGAGCGCTGGACGCGCATTGCCGCAACCTGCACCTCGTCGGGCGCAACGGCATGCACAAATACAACAATCAGGACCATGCGATGATGACGGCGCTCCTGGCGGCGCGGAATATTCTCGCCGGCGAGAACAAATACGACGTCTGGTCGGTGAATGAAGACGGCGAATATCACGAATCCGGCCACGCGGAGACAACTCTCGAACGATTTGGAACAAGCCGCGTGGACCAAAGGAAGTGAACAACAATTCGCAATCTCGAAAGCCTGATTCTGCCGATCAAGAGATTACGCGGAGCACCGCAGCTCCGCGAATCGCGTCATTCTTTAACGCGTTCAGCGCTCGATTGGCCTCTGCCAAAGGATAGACCTGAACGTGGGTTCGTACCGGAATCTCTGCGGCCAGTTGGAGAAACTGCGCACCGTCTTCGCGCGTGTTGTTGGCTACGCTGCGAATGACGCGCTCCTGGTACAACAAGTTGTAAGAAAAGGAGGGAATATCGCTCATGTGAATCCCGCCCAGAATCAGGCGACCGCCTTTCTTAAGTGCCGCGAGCGCCGCGGGAACGATTTCGCCCGCGGGTGCAAACACGATGGCCGCATCGAGCTTTTTGGGCGGCGCATCCAGGGTGCCGCCGGTCCACACCGCTCCCAATTCCTTCGCGAGCGCCTGGTGCCGCGAATCGCGAGTGGACGCGTAAACTTCCACGCCCCAGTATCGTGCCACTTGAATCGCTACATGGCCCGCGGCACCAAAGCCGTAGAGCCCTAGCCGGGCGCCAGCTTTCACGCCGCTGAGACGCAAACAGCGGTAACCGATGATTCCGGCGCAAAGGAGGGGCGCGGCTTGTTCCGCGTGGAGATTTTCCGGAAGCGCGTAAACAAAATCCTGTGAGGCAACCAGGTATTCGGCATAGCCGCCGTTTACTGTGTATCCCGTAAACCGCGGATCATCGCAAAGATTCTCTTCTCCGCGACGACAGTATTCGCACGTGCCGTCAGTCTTATGCAGCCAGGCTACGCCGACGCGCGATCCGATCGACAAACGATCCGCCCCGGCTCCCCTGGCGGCAACGTGACCTACCGCCTGATGCCCGGGAATCACCGGTGATTTTTTTGGAGGGAGTTCCCCTTCGATGACATGCAGATCCGTGCGGCAGACGCCGCAGACCTCCACGCGCACGAGTATCTCGCCGGGGCCAGGCTCGGGCTTGGGCAGGTCACCAATTTCCAGCGGATTGCTTTCAGCTTTTGCAGGTGCGCGGAGGAAACAGGCCTTCATAGTCAGCCCTCAATCCGGATTTCCTCCGCACACCAAGGAAGGCGGCCAACACACGTGTTGGGGGAAACATACACAAAATGAGGAGGGAAGAAAAGACCGATTTTCCCGCGCGGAGCGCTTGTGGATCCTGGGAGGCTTGCTTTCTGAGGGCGGAGACCCTAGGCTGAATTGCCTATGAATGCTCTCACTCCTGAAATGCTGATGATGGGGTTCATCTCCTACATTGTTTTCCTCTTTTCCACGACATGTCATGAAGCTTCGCATGCGCTGGTAGCAAAATTGGGGGGCGACTCCACGGCGGCGTTGGGTGGGCAGGTCAGTTTGAACCCGATTCCGCATATCCGGCGTTCGCCGTTTGGAATGGTGATTTTCCCTATATTGAGTTTCTTTCTTTCCGGCGGCGGAATGATCGGCTGGGCCAGTGCGCCGTACGATCCGCTGTGGGAGCGGCGGCATCCGCGGCGGTCGGCATGGATGGCGCTGGCGGGGCCTGCGGCCAACTTCACGCTGATGCTGCTGGCGGTTGTGGCGCTTCGAGGAGGAATGGCGTTGCAACTATTCCACCGCGATGCGGTCACGGGTGCGCCGAGCCTTTTGGGAATCACAATGCGGGTGGTGTTTTCCCTGAACCTTCTACTTGGCACGTTTAATCTTCTGCCGGTTCCTCCACTGGACGGAAGCACCGCCATCATGCTGTTCATGAGCGAAACGCAAGCGCAGAAATACCTCGACTGGATTCGCGGAAACAGTTTTGCGATGGCGGGCCTGCTGGTGGGCATGCTGGTGTTTCGCGAGGTGTATCCGTATATTGAGGCATTTGCCGTGCAGGTCTTCTTCTAACGGTTAACGAACGTGTTGTTCCTCGGGGCTTCCCTGAATATTTCCTGATCCCCGTTCCGTTTGGACCACGAGAGGACGGGGTGTCTCTTCCTTGTACACGCACAACGGCAACCGGTTGCGAGCGGCGCAGATTCTCGTGATTCGCCGCACCAGCCTGTACCGCTACCTGAAGCGTGATGGTTACGACGTTCGCCCACATGCCAACGGCGCCGCCGCCTGAGATTTTTCTTCTACTCGCCGAGCGGGGGCGGGCCGCCTCGCCTCCACTCGGCGTTTCTGTTTACTGCCGTAAACGTCCGTGTCGAACTGTCTTTCGTGGCTCCTCGACGGCTGTCCTGAGCGGCTTCGCGCCTGATACACTTTGGGCGTTGCGCTGCGCCGGTTTGGCGCTCGCGGCGATTTCTTGTGTCCCGAGGAGCGCACTGTTTGGACGTTTCCGTTATTCTTCTGACGCGCAATACCTGCCAGCAAACGCTTGAAGCTATAGGGTCAGTATTTTCTTCCACGGACACCGTTACAAAAGAAATTTACGTCATTGATAACGGTTCAACCGACGACACTCCTTCTGTTTTGCCCGCGGCTTTTCCAGAAATTTATTACAAAAGGTTGGAGCGGAATGTCGGGTTCGCGCACGGCGTAAATTTGGCGGCGCGTGAGGCCGCGGGCGATTTCCTGCTTTTGCTCAATTCGGATGCGCGGCTGGGTCCGGACGCGCTTCGGCTTGCCGTGGAATGGCTGCGCGCGGATCCTGGCTGCGGCATTGCCGGCGCGCAACTGTTTCATGCGGACGGAAGGAAACAGAACTCGATCGCCAACTTCCCTTCCCTGGCGACGGAACTTTTGAACAAATTTCTTTTGCGCACGCTGTGGCCGAGGCGCTTCCCCGGGAAAGAACAGGACTTTGATGAGCCGATGGAGGTGGAATCCGTTATTGGCGCGTTTTTTCTGGTCCGGCGGGAAGTGTGGGAGAAGCTGGGAGGAATGGACGAGCGGTTTTTCTTTTTCCTGGAAGAAACGGATTTCTGCCTGCGCGCGCGGCAAGCCGGATTCGCGACCGCGCATCTGCCGCAGGTGCGCGTGTGGCACGGACAGGGACAAACTGCGAAGCAGGATCTGCCGGCGGCGCGCATCGAATACTGGCGTTCGCGTTACGCTTATTTCGCTAAGCACCGGAGCCCGATAGTGCGCAGCATTCTGCGTTGCGGTCTGCTGCTGCGCCTAATGATCGATTCGGCGTTGAGCGGCTTGCTGACGGCGGTAACGCTGGGACAATCGCGTCGATGGAAAGAAAAGTTCGCGGTGCATCGCGCGCTGCTTCTTTGGCATTTGCGGGGTTGCCCTGCGGGAGCCGGCCTGCCACGGTGAACGACAGCGGAAATGTAAATGTGGAGCCACCGCGGAGAACGGCAGTCGTTGTTGAACACGCGGGACTGGAATTGGAGGAGGAAGAAACCATGGCGCCGCGGTTCGAGGGGTATGTGGAACCCCGAGTGACGGTGAATCCGGAACCGCGAGCTGAGGCGCAGGTGGAAGAGCGCGGGCGAATGCCGGCGGAGAGCGAAGCACGGGTGACGTGGACAAGTACGACTACAACGACGGCGGTGGACGACCGGCGGCAGCGCGCGAGGGCGAAGGTGAATTACTTTGCTTGCGTGCTGAGCGAGACGTTTGGGAAAGATGTGGTGACGTGCATTGACATGTCGCGTGGGGGGTTGGGATTCCGGACGAAGAATGCATATGCGATTTCGGCGGAGGTGACGGTCGCCGGGGTAGTGAATATCCCGGAATTGCCGGAATTGAAAATGTTCCGGTGTGGCGTGGCGTTTTTGCCCGTGGCGGGGACGCGGGCGCACTCCTGAAGAGAATCAGTTGGCTTGCGCCGCGGCTTTTTTGGCTTCGGCGGAGTCGTAACTTTCTCCATAGATGGCAGGGACTTTGCCGCCCATGGCGCGCAAATAGGTGGAGAGCTGTCCGCGGTGGTGGACGGTGTGCTTGATGCTGAAATCGAGATAGGCGACGGCGGGCAACTGGAACATGCCGCGGAAGTCCATGATTCTGGCGGCTTGCTCGGGGGTGAGGCGGGTGAGGTTGTTGAAATTCTTGGCGAAGGAGTCGGCATACCACTTGAGGATGTTTTCCTTGGTGATGCCGCCTTCGGGGCGGGGGATGGCGTTGAAGTCGAAGGCGCCGGAGACAATGCCGCCGTAGAAGCGATGTTCGGCGGCGACGATGTGCCAGGCGATTTCGGCGGCGCTGCGGGCTTGCGGGTCGGGGCGATAGTCGGCGTTGGAAGCGGGGATGGCGGCGATAATGCCGCTCGTGGTGCGGTACTCGTTTTTGACGGACGGCAACTGGTATTGAAGGAGAAAGGCGGCATGCTCGGGAGTCATGGGGATCATTTGAGATTCACCTCGATGAGAGTATAGGAGAAGAAGTGGCCGGCGACCAGTGGCATGCGACTGGAGAAGAGTGACCCTTCGGCTGCGCTCAGGGCAGGCTTGTGGGAGTCTTCCTGAAAGCCAGGATTAATCGCGCCAAGTCTGTTGGCACTCGCCCACCCGCTCGGGGGTGACAAAAATGCAGGGGAAAGAAACAGCAAGAGAAGAAGGTCGACCGTTCATCCCGCAAAAGGAGCGGGATGGCGCAGAGTCTCCAAAACCGAAAGGGTCGGGCACCCTCGTTAGTTGAATTTCACTCGTAGATTGGACTGGCCATCCGTCTGAAGAAAAAAGACGAACAAACACAAAGAATAAAGAGTTTTTCCGCACCGCGGATATTTTTGAGCTGCCGTGCAACTTTTTGGTGCATGACCCGATCGAACGTTCGCGAGGGGTGTAAGTTTTCTTAGGGATTTCGAAAGTGGTTTTCGAAAATGGAACGGAGCGGCGGGGATTTTATGGTTAACCGTACGATCCGGAGGAAAAAGGAACTGCACTATTTTGGTGCAGACTGAAAAGCAAGAACTTGCAGGGTGCGGAGAGATTGGCAAGGTTCTTGCAGTTGAGTGAAGCGTTGGCTTGCCTTTGTGGTGGGGGTCGGGTCTGCAGCCGCCATGCAGTATTCAGTAAATAAAAACTGAAAGAGGTGTAACTTGAACTTTTTCAAGCGATGGATACGTGTGTCTGTAGCCGTCGTGGGCCTCTGCGCGCTGCTTGCGGGAAGCTGCCTGCCGGTAAAAGCCCAGAACGCGACGACGGGAGAAATTGTGGGAACGGTGAATGATCCGGCTGGCGCAGTGGTTGCCGGAGCCAAGATTCACCTGAGGAGTCTTGCACAGAGTGAGACGCGAGAGACGCAGACGAGCGGCGCGGGTTTGTACCGCTTTGCGCTGCTGCCACCCGGCAAGTATGAATTGAAAATCGAAGCGAATGGGTTTGAGAGCGTGGTGCGGACGGTTGAAGTTTCGCTGGGAATTACGCAGACCGTGGACCTGCAACTTACGATTGGAGCGACGTCGCAGGTGGTGACGGTGATCGAGCAAGCGCCGTTGCTGCAGGCGTCCGACGCAAGCGTGGCAACCACGATTTCGGAGACCACGGTGCAGAACGTGCCGAATCCGGGGAACGACATCACGTATACGGCGCTGCTGACACCGGGAACGACAGAGAACACGGCCGGCGGCTCCGGGAATTTTTCCGCAAACGGCGTTTCGGCGACGAGCAATCTTTTCACGGTCAACGGAATGGACGACAACGATCCGTACCTGAACGTGAACAACTCCGGAGCGACGAACCTGACGCTGGGGCAAAACGAAGTGCAGGAAGTGAGCGTAGTGACAAACGGGTATGGAGGGCAGTTTAGCGGGCTGGCGGGATCGAACGTGAACATTACGACGCGGAGCGGAACGAACGATTTTCACGGCGACTTGAAGTATTTCTGGAATGGCAGGACGCTCAACGCGAATCCGACGTTCAACAATTCCAGCGACACGCCGCGCTCGTTCGTAAAATGCAAATCAATATGGCGGAGATTTCGGCGGCCCGATCATCAAGAACAAACTGTTTGGGTACTTCAACACGGAGGGGCTGTACCTGGTGATTCCGACGGCGACAAAGACGGTGGTGCCGACGCAGCAATTTGAAAACGACGTGATCGCCAGCCTGCAACAGCAGGGACTGACGAGCTCGGTGGCGTTTTACCGGAACATGTTTAACCTGTACAACAATGCTCCGGGGATTAACAGAGCGCAGCCCGGTGGCGGACCAACGGATGCCACAGGTTGCCAGACATCCGCGAATGGACCGCTATTGTTTCCAAATGTCGATCCGGCATTCGGGAACGGGTCGACCTCGCCCTGCGCGCAATTTTTCTTTTCGAACGTAAGCGCGAAGACGCACGAGCAACTGTATTCGTTCCGCGTCGATTACAACATCGGGGCGAAGGACACGATCTACGGCCGCTACCAGCAGGATAAAGGCGTGCAAGCGACGTACACCGATCCGATCAGCCCTGCGTTTAACGACATCAGTAACCAGCCGGAATATCAGGGCCAGATCAACGAGACGCACTTCTTCAGCGGCACGGCGGTGAACCAGGTGGTCCTTTCGGGGCAATGGTATTCGGCGCCCTTTTCACAGCCGAATCCACAAGCGGCGTTTCAGGCGTTTCCGACGACCCTGACGTTCAGCAACGGCTTGTTTTCAAACCTGGGGGGACTCGACTATTTCTTCCCGCAAGGCCGCAATGTGACACAAGCCCAACTCTCGGACGATTTCTCGAAGAGCTTCAGCCGGCACACGATCAAAGTGGGGCTGAAGTTCAGAAGGAATGATGTGACGGACTCGAGCTTCGGGCAATTTGCCAACGGGCTAGTCACCAACGGATCCACCGCGGATTTCATCGCAGGAGGGATTGGGACGGCACCGGGAGACCCGGGAGCCATACTGCAGCAGCAATTTGCGCAGAGCAGCGAGCAGCGTTTTACGTTCTGGCAACTGGGCGGCTACATTGAAGATGACTTCAAGATCCGCTCAAATCTGACGCTGACGTTTGCCTTGCGCATCGACCATGACTCAAATCCGTCGTGCAAGAGCAACTGTTTTTCGAACCTGGTCGAACCGTTCACGACTCTGGTGAACGACCCAAACCTGGGAGGAGCGAGCGCCGCCAATATTCCCTACAACCAAATCATAGACTCGGGACTTTCGGCGGCATTCAGAGACTACACGGGAGTGGAATGGGCGCCGAGGTTCGGCTTTGCCTGGCAGCCTGGAAGATTCGGGCGGAGCCTAGTGGTGCGCGGAGGATTCGGAGTTTTCTACGACGGTTTCCCCGGGCAACTGGTGGATAACCTGGCAGGCAACGCTCCTAACGTGAGCACCTACAACGTACAGGGGGGATTCATCGCGCCAAATGAAACCACAGGGCCGGGGAGCCTGTTCACCATCGCCGCGAATTCGAACGCTGCGTTTGTGAACGGCTTTCCGAAGGGAATCACGCTTGCGCAGCTTCAGGCGAGCGGAACACAGTTTTCGGCGCCTTCTTTCAGCTATACGCCAACCTTCAATCCACTCCCATACTACGAAAAGTGGAGCCTGGAAGTGGAGAAGCAGATTGGCTCGAATACAGCGCTGACCGTGGGTTATGTAGGAAATCACGGGCTACATGAAACAGCGCAGTACAACAGCGTGAATGCTTTCGCGCCGTTGACAGCTTTTCCAGGAGGGTTTGCAGGGCTGCCCACGACAGCACCCGACCCGCGATTCAATAAGGTGACCGGGTTATACGACAATGGCATTTCCGATTACCACGGCGTGACCGTATCACTGGTGCACCGCTATTCGTCCGGGCAATTCAGCATCAATTACACCTACAGCCATGCCCTGGACGAAATTTCCAACGGAGGGTTCTCGACATTTGCCTCGACCGGCTTTGGGGCAACAAACAACTCGATCCAGTTTCCGCAATTCCCTTTCAACCTGAGAGCAAACTACGGAAACGCCGACTATGACGTGCGGCACCAGCTCAACGCGAACTACGTCTGGCAATTGCCGCTGAAGAAGCTGACATTTGGCCACGGGCCGGACAGCGTGCTGAAAGGTTGGCAGGTTTCCGGGACGGCGTTCGTGCGTTCGGGGTTGCCGTTCACAGCCGTGGACCTGGCGACGAGTTCCGCGCTGAACGGATTTGGTTACGGCGGCACGGTGTTCGCGACACCGCTGGTGACAAATACAAACCAAAAGTGCACAGGCATAACTTCCAGCGGGCCGACCTGCATCGGGCCGGGACTGTATACGACATCGGGGACAGGATTCGGAACGCTCGGTAGAAACACACTGCGCGGGCCGGACTATTTCAACGCCGACTTTTCCATCATGAAGTACATCCAAGTGCCGAAGTGGGAGAAAGCGAAGTTTGGGATTGGAGCGCAGTTTTACAATGTGTTCAATCATCCGAACTACGACATTCCCATCGCCAACGTAGCCAACACAGGAAGCTTTGGGCAAATCATCCGAACCGTTTCCGGGCCGACTTCGCCGTTTGGTTCGGTGCTCGGAGCGGATGCTTCACCGCGGTTGATTCAGTTGAAGGCCCAGTTTACGTTCTAGGTTAAGAGAGGAAAGAGGAGGGGCGGCTTTCGGGCCGCCCCTTTCTTGTTTCGGGGATTCGCGGTGATCGCGGAGTTGGGTGGAGAGATTGAGGGGGTAAAGCGAAAGCTTCGCTCTCGCACTCGATAAAGGAGTCGCAGGGGTGGCGATCGAAATCTCAGGGGTGAGACGCGTGGAGACGAGAAAGCGGGGGTTGGCGAGGGGGCGCGGGAACTGCGGTGCGGAGGAGACTTTTGCGGCTATGTAACTGGCTCTATTTCATTGGCTTGGGAGTAGTTAGGTTCTGGTGCAGGCGGGGAAATTGAAGTGGGATGTGGATGCGGGCTTGCACATTTTTCACGGCATCTTGAGGTATGCCGGGGCACGGGGCGGCCTGTCCGGCAAAGTGGAAGGTCGGAAGACAATGAAGAACAATTCAAAGAAGTTTCGGGGAATCCTTGCGGGTGCCGTGTTGGTGGCGGCTAGCGCTGGATTGAGCGTGGCACAGGAGGTGACCTCCAGCCGGAAAGTGTTGAAGGCGGTGGCGGCGCAATATCCGTCGGTGCTGAAGCGGAGAGGGATTGGCGGGACGGTGAAACTGCGGGTGCTGGTGAATCCGAACGGGACGGTAAAAGACGCGCAGGTGCTGGGAGGAAACCCGATCCTTTCTGATTGCGCGGTGAAGGCAGTGAAGCAATGGGTGTTTGTGGCGTCGGAGAAAGAGGAGAGTATTGAGATTTCGGTGGGGTTTGATCCGAATTCGCCGACGGAGTAAGACGAAGAAATAACGCAGAGATCGCAGAGGCGCAGAGTTCGCTGAGAAGAGAAAGTCGAAAAAAGGCCCGTCCGGCTGAGATGGACGGGCTTTTCTGTTCTCCAAAAAGGAAACTTGATTCTAGAAGAGGTTCCAGAGGAACTGGTTGTAGACCTCGTGGTGGTATTGGACTTCGGGCGCTTTGACGAAGGTGCCGAGGGCGCGGGGGCAGCGATCGGCGGAAGCGCGTTTGAGATCGGCGTAGCGGCCCTTGACGTCGGCGCCGAGGAGCTTGGAGGTCCAGTCGGCCTTTTCGAAATGATCGATGGCGGTATAGATGTTGTCGGGGAGATAGCGTTCGGCCTGGCGAAGATTCTTGATTTTTGCGGTTTCCCCATCGATTCCGGTTTTGAAGATCGAATACATGACGAGATAGGGATTGGAGTCCGGCGAGACGGAGCGGACTTCGACGCGCATGGATTTTTCGTTGCCGATGGGGATGCGGATCATGGAGCCGCGATCGACGGGCGAAGCCTTGATCTGGTTGGGCGCTTCAAAGTGCGGGTCGAGGCGGCGATAGGCGTTGACGCTGGCGTTGAGCAGCAGACAGATGTCGTTGCCGTGCGTGAGGATGCGGTCAATAAAAGACCAGCCAGTCTTGCTGAGTTTTTCCTCTCCCTTGGGATCCCAGAAAAGATTCCTGCCGTTTTCGCTGATGGAGACGTTGGTGTGCATGCCGCTGCCGTTGACGCCGACGACGGGCTTCGGGAGGAAGCTGGCGGTGAGGCCCATTTTGTTGGCGACCTGGCGGCAGATTAGCTTGTAGAGCTGAATCTGGTCGGCGGCGTTGACGACTTCGGAATAACTGTAATTGATTTCGAATTGCGAGGGCGCGACTTCCGGGTGGTCTTTTTCGTTCTGGAAGCCCATGGCGCGCTGCACTTCGGCGGTGGTGTCGATGAAAGTGCGCAGGGGGTCGCCGGGGAGCGAGTGGTAGTAGCCGCCGGTGTTGACGTATTCGAATTTGCCGCTTTCGTGATAGTGGCGCTCGGCGTCGGGTCCTTTGAAGAGGAAGCCTTCGATCTCGTTGGCGGCGTTGAGCGTGTAGCCTTCTTTTTTGTGAAGCGCTTCGGCGTAGCCCTTGAGCACGCCGCGAATGTCGGCGGAATAGGGCGAGCCGTCTTTATCAATCACCTCCCCGAAGACAAGGACTTTGCCGCTGCCGAAATAGTCGGAGGGAGCCCAGTAGAAGGAACCCCAATCGATGCCGAGGCGGAGGTCGCTTTCGCGCTGGGCTGTGAAGCCGCGGATGGAAGAGCCGTCGAAGGTGAGGTTGTCCCAGGATTTGAGGAGAAACTTCTTGTCGTAATCGAGCATGTGCAGGCGACCTTCGAGATCGCTGAAGAGGACGGTGACGGCCTTGATGCGCTTTTCGGTGCCGAGATATTTGAGACGTTCTTCCTGAATTTTATGGATGGGGGTGCGATTCTTGCGCTGCTCTTTGGCTTTGAGATTGAGATCTTCGAGTTCGTCGTAGGAGAGAGAGAGAAAATTACGCAGTTCAGTGGACATGAATCTCCTTGATTGGGAGCGCTAAACGCCAGATTGGCATTTTGGGAGTGGACATCACTAACAATGTAAAGGTAGCGCGAGGGGAAATGCAGCGTCAAATGGAAAAAGGAATTTCCACAAGAGGAAAAATGAATGGGATGGATAAGAAAAGTGGATAGATGGAAAGGGGAGGACGGAGGGCGTTCGACGGACCGAATTGTTAATGGGTTGATTGGTTGCGGTGGTCCATCCACTGCGCAGCGGCAAACGACTCCGCTGCGCCAATCGGATGACAGAAGATGATGCAGGAATGGAAATTCGTGTGTAAGGGTAAGGCCAGCGTTTGCAATGGGGTTTGGGAGAAAGGGATTGGCAATCGTCCTGCAATTCATAGTGCAATAAGTGAGTTGCAGGCTCTGAGGAGCGATGGGTAAGAACAGATTGCTCTGAGGAGTCTTGGATAGACCGCCAAAGAATGTACCTCGTACCAGCCTGCCAGAAACTTCATGGGCGCTGTGAGTTCACCTTGAACAGCTTGCGGCGCCCTTTCCTCCCTTCGATGAACCTGCGGGACATTTTGGACGGGCAGAAAGGACTCGTGTCGTTTTTCCTGTGTGCACACGCATAAAAGATAGCAGCGATCTGACAGGCAGGAAGCCAAGAGTTCTCACCACAGAGGGCACAGAGATAAGAGAAGAAAGTTGAGACGCCCGCCGGGTTGGCGGCGGGCGTCGGGAAATTCGAGATTGGTTTTGGTGAAATTAGCGGGCGGCGGTGGCACCGCTGGGTGAACCGTTGGAAGTGGCGGTCAGGGGGACGGTCAGGGTGCTATCGAGGCGGGTGAGGAGACCGGTTTGGGCCGGGAGTTCGACTTCTCTGCCCTTGCGAGCGACGACGTAGACGGCGCCGGCGGCGAAACCGATGCCGATCCCGCGGGCGACGTTGCTGAAGAGAACGCCCATCAATGTGCCACCGCCACCGCCGATGGCCATGCCGTAGGCGTCCCCTTTATAATCGTGCTTTTCCTGGACGACTTCGCCTTCGATGATTTTTACGTCCCGGCGCGCGGTGCTATAGGAATCGATACGGGGGTGGCCGATAGCGATGAGGCTCATCTGGACGGGGACGAGTCGGCTGTCAATTTCAACGGTTTTGAAGGCGAGATTCATGTAAGCCTGACCGCGGAAGAGCGAGAAATTTTTGGGCTTCTGGATGGTGCCGACTACGCCATGAACGCGGGTGCCGGCGGGAAGAATGATGAGGCTGTCGAGAGCGACGGGTTGCGCGAGGACGGCGATGAAGGGATCACCCTCGCGGCTGGTGGAGCTGCTGAGGGGGGTGAGGAGCGTGAGATGGACTTCGGTGCCCTGAATAATCTGGCGCGGCTCGGCGAGTGCGGGCGCGGGCAGAACGGCAGAAACGGCTAGCGCGAAAACTAAAAGTACAGAGACGACGGATTTCATGAAAATCCTCCTGCTGCACGTGCGTGCAGGTGTGGTGTCCCCGTGACGTGGGGAGTGCCCCCTATGAGGCCGGCTGGCGCTGGCGCGCGGACCTGGCTTTCGCTGCGAACGGTGGCCAGGCGGTTGGGGAGGAACTCCAACCTGAGAGAAAGAGTAGTGGAGAAGAGAAGGCGGCGCAACCGTGTTGCGAGGGGGGCTTGCAGGGGAAGATACGGGGTAGCCGGTGGCAGACAGCCCGGTGGGCACATTATTTGCATCCGATATGAGTGGGAGTACACTTTCCGGCGAGACAAATGATAAACAATCAGGCCGAGACCGGGGGTAATGGATGAAGCTGCCTCGTCGTATTGCCCGCGTGATGTTTCTGGTGTTGTTATTGGCTTTTGCCAGCGCGACGCAGAGTATCGGACAAACCAAGCCGGGCGAAGGAGCGCCGCAGGTTCCGACGATTAAAGTGAAGACGGGATTGGTGCTGATCCCGGCGGTGGTGACCGATGCAAAAGGCCACCGGATCGGCGATTTGAAGAAAGAAGATTTTGTGGTGCTGGAAGATGGGAAGAGGCAAGAGATTTCCCTGTTTGACCACATAACCACGAAAGCGGAGGTTATGAAGCCAGCGGACGTGGCAGCGGGCGTGCTCACGAACGTGGTGTCGCAGGGTCCGAACCGAGTCACCATCTTCGTGCTGGACCTGTTGAACTCCAAGATCGAAGAGCAAAAGGAAGCGCGCAAGCAGGTGTTTGAATTCCTATCAAAATCCATCGACGTGAAGGAACCGGTTTGCCTGGTTGCCGTGGATTCGCGGGGTGCCTGGCTGATTCATGGCTTCACAACCGATCCAAAAGTTCTTGCAGAAGCTCTGAACCACGTGAAGCAAGAGTCCGCCGACACGGACCAGCCCGCAAAGAACCCAGAAGAACAAATCTACAAGACTGTCCATGGTTGGCACACTCACAACGCAGCAGAGAATGCGGCTATGGAAGAATCTCGATTGAACATGCTGAGAGCCGAGGTTGGCTTCCAGGATATGGTTGTGGGGGAACGGATCCGCCTAACCTTGTTGTCGTTGATGGAAATCGGAAACGCTTTTACCGGAATTCCGGGAAGGAAATCGTTGATCTGGGCCACAGCTGGATTTCCGTTTGGCGCAAACAACGCCGCTGCGTTTGAAAAGGGCGGGGCGCTGCAGGGCCTCGGCGACCACGGCCTACTGCCCTTGTACGAGCAGACCTGGCGCACGCTGGAAGCGGCCAACATTGCTATGTACCCGTTGGATGTCAGCGAACTGACGAATCCGGGTTATGTAAATTCAGGAATGGGTGAGGCACTGCCACAGCATGTATCCACGGACATGCACGTGGCGAATCTGGAGAATTTTGCGGATGTGACTGGCGGGAAATTCTGCGACCGGAGCATGGATGCCGGGAAATGCTTCAAAGAAGCGGCGAATGACACCTCGGATTATTACCTGCTGGGAATTTATGACAAAAGCGGCACGGAGAAACCCGGATGGAGGAAGTTGAGCGTGCGGACGATGCGCAGCGGCTTGGAGGTGCGCGCAAGAAGCGGCTATTACCGGAGTGGCCCGGGGCACGAACCGGCGACAGAGACCAAATTGATGGAGATGGCACTGTTTTCCCCGTTCGATTATACGGGGCTGCCGATGAGCGTGCAGTTGATGGAAGCTGTGGCGGGCAGCAAACCCGGAATGAAGAATGTGGGCTTTGTGTATTCCATTCCGGCGTCGGCGGTGCGAATTGACGAAGAAACTGGAAACCAACTTCACCTGGAGTTCGGCGCAGTGGCCCGGGATTCGACGGGAAAGATGGTAGGGAGCTTCGACAAAGTAGTCGCGGGGAGGATGAGCGAAGCACAAACCAGGCAGGTGCGTGAGAAAGGGATTTTGTTAACGGGCGGGATGGAGCTGGGGCCAGGAGAATATTCCTTGAGTTTTGCGGTAATGGATGAGGTGAATGAAAATACGGGGAGCGTGACGGCGCCGGTGAAGGTGGATTGAGGCGCACGCGTTTTGACGATGAGATGTGTGTGCTAGACTCTAGAGAGCAGTCGTGAAGACGGCGACTGCCGAATCGTGGAACTTCGGGCTTCGTGCAACGAGGTCCCGCGAACCCCGCCAGGCCCGGAAGGGAGCAACGGTACCGGGTAAGCCGAGTGTGCCGCGGAGACCCCGAAGTTCCTCGATTTGATGGGAGTGATCAGTAATCGGTAATTGGATCAGGAAATGGTTGGCCGGTGTTTTTTTCGGTGGTAAATCCCACAATAAATTGTTTTGGAAGAGTCTGAGGCGCGAGAGAATTCTGCTTCGTGGGTGGACGAGTGCGTCGAGCGGAGAGAAGCTGAAGTTGTTGCACGAGTCTAAGTTTGGGTGGACGAGGGTTGCGTCGCAAAATCGGAAGCTTTGCTTCCGCACTCCAAAGGTGGTCCACCTGAAGGTGGACGCTACGCGTGGATTTCAGTTTTGACTTTTGCGGGGCGGGCGCTGAAAATGAAGCCACGATTTCGAAATCGGCGAGGAGCACGGCACACCGACACGTATGACTTACCAAGTGATTGCACGAAAATGGCGGCCGCAGACGTTTGCGGATCTCGTGGGGCAGGAGCACGTGACCGAGACGTTGGCGAACGCGATCAAGAAGGATCGCGTGGCGCATGCGTACATTTTTTCGGGGGCGCGTGGCGTGGGGAAGACTACGGCGGCACGGATTCTGGCAAAAGCCTTGAACTGCGTAAACGGGCCGACGGCGGAGCCTTGCGGGGTGTGCGATTCGTGCAAGGAGATTGCCGCGGGAAGCTCGCTGGATGTGATTGAGATTGACGCGGCGTCGAACCGCGGCATTGACCAGATTCGCGAGTTGCGGGAGATGGTGCGGTATGCGCCGGCGGCTTCGCGGAGCAAAGTGGTGATTCTCGACGAAGCGCACATGCTGACGGGAGAGGCTTCGAACGCGCTGTTGAAAACCTTGGAGGAGCCTCCAGAGCGGGTGATTTTCGTGATGGCGACGACGCAGCCGGAGGATCTGGAAGATACGATCCGGTCGAGGTCGCAGCATTTTCATTTCCGGGCACTGACGTTCAGTGAGATTACCGACCGGCTGAAATATATTGCGTCGAAAGAAAATCTGAAAATTGAGGATGGGGCGCTGGCGGTGATTGCGCGGATGGCAGAAGGCAGCATGCGCGACGCACTTTCGCTGCTGGAGCAGGCGCGGGCGTATTGCGGCGACGATATTCAGGACCAGGCGGTGCGGGATCTGCTGGGTGTGGTGCCGGAAGACGCGCTGAATGAACTGGTGCAGGCGATTGCGGAGCAGTCGGCGGAGCGGGCGCTGGGGCTGGTGCACCGGTTCCAGAAAGAAGGGCGGAACCTGCAGCATTTCTGCCGCGAGGCGATCCGGCACATGCGGAATCTTTTGATCGCGCGAGTTTGCGGGGCGGATTCAGATTTGCTGGCGGCGACGCCGGATCAGCGGCCGGGATTGGCAAAGGCGGCGGCTTTATTCAGCGAAGAGGATCTGACGAGATATTTTCAGATTTTGTTGCAGACGGATGATTCGTTGCGGCGGGCGATGGATCCACGGGTGCATCTGGAAATGGGATTGTTGCGACTGGTGAATGCGGCGCGGTTGGCTCCGTTGGAGGAATTGTTGGCGGAGGCCAAGGGAGTGAGTGGAGGAAATTCGGGCGGAGGTGCGGCGGGGAGAAATTCAGGGATGAGTGTGACGGCGGCGGTGCCTTCGCGATCAGCCACGGCGAGTGCCGCTGGCGTGGCAAGCGTTGCCGAGAAGCGGCCCGCTTCCCTTCCTTCGTCAGGGCAAGCGGAAAGCGGGCCCCACAAAAGCGAAGAGCGGGTGGTAGCAAAACCTGAGGGAATTGCTGTAGGTGCATCAGGAGCGGCGGTAGCGGCTGCTTTGGAAATGAAGGGAAAGTCGGCGGAGCTTGTCGCGGTGGGATTGGAAGCGGCGCAGGTGGCGGAGATTAAGACGGGGATTCAGGCGCAGCAGAAATTTATTGGGGAGTTGCTGGAACATTCTTCGCGATGGGAGCTGGAAGGTAGCGAATTGCGAATTCATTTTCCGGCGGAGAAGAGCACGTTCGCGGGATTGATTGAAGGACGGGACACGCTGGAGAAAATCCGTAACGTTTCGGGCAAGGTACTAGGGCGAGCGGTGCGCGTCTGTGCTAAGCTGGAAACTGGTGCGGCAAAGGATGCGAATGCATCGCGAGCCGCGAGCAGCACGCAGGAAATTCGAGCGCAGTTCGAAAATGATCCGATGGTGAAATCGATGTTGCAGAGATTCGGCGGGAGAATTTCCGAAGTGCGGCGGCAAGGCGAGGAATAAGCCACACGGCAAAGTGAGGCTGACATGAACATGGAAGTGAACGCCCTACAACAAATGCTTTCGCGGCTGAGGCAAGTGCAGGAAGACTTGCAACGGCAGGTGAATTCCGTTGCAGTGGAGGCGTCGGCCGGCGGCGGCATGGTGACCGTGAAGATGAACGGTCAGAAGCAGGTGCTGGAAGTAAGGATCGAGCCGGAAGTGTTTGCGGGCAAGGATCAGGAAATGCTGCAGGACCTGGTGCGGGCGGCGGTGAATGAAGCGTCGCGACGCGTGGATGATGAATTGGCGAACCAGATGAAAAGCCTGGCGGGTGGAATTCCGGGAATGGCGGGATTAAAGATTCCGGGATTGTTTTAAGAATTTCAGAAGGTTTTCGTTGGAAAGTTTCTACGGTTGCCTCCCCCGGGGGCGTTGAATTCGAATTTTCCTTTTTGTCGCCACAACAAAACATCCTTTCCAGTTTTCAACATTTTCGCTCCCAAAAATCTGCCGTAGCCGAAAAGCCAGGTTCGACCTGCTGGGACTGCTCAATCGGATCAGTAAAATGCCATGATGGTGTCCCGGGATGAACTTCCGAGTGTCCGAAAAGTCGAGGTCCTGGGTGATCAAGAATCTCCCCTCACGCTGTGCGGTGTTCCAGATGTCCGCATCTGGATGTCCTGTTGGCTGTTCTTCGAAAACGGAATGGACTTCATGACCCAAATCAGTAACGACGGCGCAGAGAATACGAGGAATATTCTCATCCAGTTTGAGATTCATCGAATGCGGGGGGTTCCCGGAGTAGGCAAGTCTTCTTCTGCAGAGGCCGCTGCAAAGGCGATTGCCGTCTGAATGTCTTCAGGTCTGAGGCTTGGAAAATCATTCAGAATGTCCTGGGCAGAATTGCCCTCGGCCAAGCTAGCAAGCACGGTGCGCAATGGCACGCGGGTGCCAGCGAAGACAGGTTCACCCCCGCAGATTGAGGGATCTCGAATGATTCGCTCACGATGGTTCATGGGCGTGAAAAAGGCCCCAGTTCGTTCAAAGGGCTGACCGAGGCCTAGTCTCGCACTATTTGACGCAAGATTTGCGGGAGCGAGCTTCGCGTTCCGCTGAAATGCCTGGGCGACGTTAGGGGCGGAAATTGTCGACTAGCATGATGTAGATGAGGGGCTGATCGAGGAGGCACATGACCATGGTGCGGCCGTCCGGTGAGATGGCGAGTGCGGGTGCGCCGTTGTCCGGCTGCTCGTGTTCCACTGCCATCGCTAGAGAGCTTGTTTGGGTCGCGAAGGAATAGAAGTAAAGTCCGGGTTTGCCGGGAGCGGGCATGTCGGGGTAATAGATTCCATCCGCAGTCACGGCAAAATATCCCCAACCGCCTACCGGAGGCCCGTCGAAAAGTTTAGTTTCTTCCCCGCCGTCAACGGGAACACGCCAAAGTCCCGGAACATCGCGACCCTTCGCGTAGTAAAGAAATTTTCCGTCGGGAGAAGGAAGCGCTGTGAAGCCGCCGTGGTGAGTGATTTGCGTTGCGGAAGTTCCTTCGGGAGTCATTTTCCAGACCTCCCAGGTGCCGCCGCGATTGGACGCGAAATAGATCCATTTGCCATCGGTCGACCAACTGGCGACACCGTTTTCCGAATCTCCTTGCGTCACCTGGCGAGGCTGGCCGCCTTCGGCGTTGATGACGAAAACCTCGGAGTGACCAGCGGGGCGCGAATCGAAAGAGATCCACTTGGAATCCGGCGACCAGCGGGGAGTTCCTGTCAAATTTTTTGCGAAGTGCGTCAACTGGATGGGATTGGAACCATCGGCGTCCGCGCGCCAGATTTCGTGGTAGCCCGTGCGGGTGGACTGAAAGACGATGTGTTTGCCGTCAGGAGAATACTGCGGCCCCTCTTCGAGACCTGTGGAGGAAATGAATTTTTCTAACGGTCGGATCACTTTGTGGTCCGGAGCCGGAGCCAGCGAAGCTCGCCAAAGGGAAGAGGAGTAGACGACGCTGGTGTAGGCGAGGCGGTTCCCTTTTCGGTTGAGGGCAGGGCGCATGGCCCAGCCGGCGCCGGCGATGGGAAGGCGTTGCGGAGTTCCGCCCTTGGCAAAAATGCGCCAGAGGCTTGTTTGCCCCTGCCGCGAAGAAGCGAAAATCAGCTTGTCACTTTGCGGCGTCCAGGTGATGCCTTGAATATCCGCGTGATCGTAGGTGATTTGTTGAGGAGAACCACCGGAAACAGGAAGCACGAAAATCTCTCGAACGTCGAGAGTGTCCCGAACGAAGGCGAGCGATTTACCGTCGGGAGAAAATGCCGGAGTGGTGTCCCCCAGCGTGCCGCGCGGAGGAGAAGTTAACGGGTGAACTTCCAGGGTGTCGAGCGAAAGAAGAAAAATCTGAGAGGCTTCGCTGGGCGATGCACTATCGGAGAACGCTAGATATTTGCCGTCCACGGACCAATCGAGCGCGTCCACCTTGCGATAGGAGTTCACCTTATAAAGACGACGTTCCGAGCCGCCGAGCGCGGCGGTGACATAAATGGCGAGATCCTTTTCTTTCTCGCTGAAGCGGAAAAAGGCGATGTAATGGCCGTCGGGCGACCAAACCGGGGCAAATTCGAAAGTACCTTCACCGGTGCTGGTAATCTGACGCGGGGAATCGGCAGCGCCAATTTGTGAGACGTAAATATGGGCGAAGCCGCCTTTTTCGCCGGCCCAGAGGAAGGCGACCTGATTGCCGTCGGGAGAGAAGGCGGCGTCGCCTTCACGGGGGAGGCCGTTGAGCGGAGCGATGCGAATTTCGGAAGATTCGGCGGCGCCGCGGTAACGCGAGAAAAAATAGGCAGCTGCGAGAAGAGTGGCACACAAGAGGAGCATCGCGGAGGCTGCGAGAGAGGTGGAGAGGCGGCGTTTGGCTGCAAGCGCGAAGGACGCGGGGGAAGAAGTGTCCGGGGAACTGGCTGGATAGGTTGCCGGAGATGGAAAAGGAGTCGGTGCGTTAGTGGGTGCGACGGTGTGGAGATGCGCGCGCGGAGCGGCGCTGGCGGAGACGGGAGCGATGAAACGATAGCCGCGTTTGGGGAGAGTTTCGATGAAGCGGGGGTTGTCGGCTTCGTCAGAGAGGGCGTCGCGGAGTTTGTTGATGGCAGTGTTGAGGCCGTGTTCGAAATCGACGAAGGTGTCTTCGGGCCAGAGGCGTTTTTGGAGTTGCTCGCGGGTGACGACCAGGCCGGGGTGTTCCAAAAGGATGGCGAGGATTTGGAAGGGACGATCCTGGAGCTTGAGGCGAATGCCGGATTTGCGGAGTTCGCCGGAGAGCAGATCGGCTTCATAGGCGCCGAAGCGGACGACCGAGGGAAGCTGGGGCGAGGTGGTCAAGAACTCTCCTGTTGGTAAAGACGAGACTTTAGCACAAAAAGTTTGATCGGGTCTGTATCAATCGCAGTTGAGAGAGATGGTTAAGGTGCGCGTTTTCTTAGTTTTAGGCGGTGAGATTCCTTTTTCCCGTGGCTTACCCGGCGTGCATTGTGGGGCGTACCGGGTTCTGTGAAATTGGACGCGTTCCTGGAAAACGGGAGCCAATTTCAGACGAGGAGAACGGAAATGAAGAACATTCTGAGAAGCGTGGTGCTGGCGGGTTTGGCGATGGTTGGAAGCGGCGCTGGAGTGCAGGCGCAGCAGGCAGAGCGGGTGGTTAAGTTCGAGGCGCCGTTTGCGTTTGAGGTGGAGAACAGCAAGCTGCCCGCCGGGGAATATACGGTGCTGGTGCAGGGCGGTTGGCTGCAGATCCAGGGGAAAGATGGGAAGGACGCGGCGCACGCGTTGACGATGCCGGTGATCAGCCGCGGGGAGAAGACGGTGGCGAAGTCACATGTGGTGTTCCACAACTATCAAAAACGCTATTTCCTCGCAGAGATTTGGGCGTCGGGACAAGAGAAGGGCCGGGAGTTGCTGGAAACGCGCGAAGAGCAGCAACTGGCGAAGAGGCAGGAGATGGTGTCGGTGAATTTGCCGCTTCATTCGGCCAACGGTGCGAAGTAGGACGCGGCGATGGAGTGGTCTGATGAACGGCGAGGAGGACGGGAGTCCTGGCAGCGAAGCGGGTTCCCGTCCCTGCCCTGGGGCTACTTTTCTATTTCTTCAACAGGATGGATCTCCCACCAGTGAGTGCCGACTTTGGCGTCGTACCGGGTGATTCCCTTCACTGTAATGGGCTTGCCGACAGGTGGCACATCGCAAGGAATCCTGGATATGCACTTGGCCACAATGCAGCGCGCGCGATCCATGCCCTCAATTTTGGGGTTTTCGCAAATGCGGATGTCCGTGTCGCCGCCGCTTCCTTTTGCCACCTGAGTGACGAAGCCACTGACGGCAGCATGGGCAGACATCTTGTCGGACCAGCGATTGGCATCCTCGGCAATCAACTCCCCGATGGTCAGTTCCGCGTAAACAATTTTGGCGGATGGGTCCGCCGGCTTAGGTGCGGTGTTTGCGGAGGAGGTAGAACTCTTTTTGGAAACAGGTTTGGGCTGTGGGTTTTGCCCAGCACACAGCACGGGAATAGCTATCAAGGCGCACGGTAAGATCCAAAGGTGTTTCATCATTTTGAACCTCGCAAAAGGCTTGGGAGGAAATCCCTGTATCCATCATAAATGTTGGGTGCGGCAGAACTACGAATTGCGGCGAGGATTGACCCTAAATAGTACCTGGACAGGAGGACAGGAGTAGGAGGCGTTGGCAGATGGTAGGCCAAACACGTACCCATTTGTCCGGCAAGCACGTGTTAATCGGAAACTGAGCCAAAGCGCACGAAAATTTGCGGAGAGGGGCGGCTTGTGTTAACTAAGGAACATGCCTGATTTTGCCGCTCCTGTGGAACGACTGATCGATGAGCTAAAACACCTGCCTGGGATTGGGCAGAAGACTGCGCAGAGGCTGGCGTTCTACCTTTTGCGGATTCCGGCGGAGGATGCGCTGGGGCTGGCGGACGCGATTCGGGACGCGAAAGAGAAGATTCGGACCTGCTCGGTTTGCCATAACATTACCGATGCGGATCCGTGCCTTTACTGCACGGGGGCGAACCGCAACAAGCGGACGATTTGCGTGGTGGAAGAGCCGCACAACATTCTGGCGATTGAAAAGACGCGGACGTTCAGCGGGATGTATCACGTGCTGGGCGGGTCGCTGTCGCCTTTGCAGGGGCGCGGGCCGGATCAGCTGAATATCAAGAGCTTGATCGAGCGGCTGAAGGGCGGGGGCGTGGAGGAGATTATTGTGGCCACGAATCCGACGGCGGAGGGGGAGGCTACGGCGATTTATGTGTCGAAGCTGCTGAAGCCGCTGGGGGTGCGGGTGACGCGGATTGGGGTGGGGATTCCCGTTGGAGCGGATTTGGAGTACGCGGATGAGGTGACGATGTTGAAGGCGATGGAGGGGCGGAGGGAGTTGTAGAGAAATCGAGAGAAGAGAGAGGGAGGTCCCCAGAGAGGTTTTCTGGGGAATTTTTATTGGACTTAAAAGAAGTAACGAAGTAAAGAAGTAAAGAGGTAAAGATAAAAGACGGAAAAGAATTAACGCAGAGGACAAGGAGAGCGCAGAGTACGCAGACGAAGAGAAGAAAAATCGTATGACCGAGAAAAGAGGGCCGGGTATCGAGGAATCCGGGGCTGAAAACTAATGGGCCTGGGGAGCTAGTACGTACAGAATGATTGTCCTCTAGGCAAGTGGGTGGAATCAGGATAAAGTGCAGGCCTGCGGTGGGAAGTCCCCGTCAATCGCGCCGGTTCCGAATGGAACTGGAGTAGGAGGTGCTCAGATGGCTGGTCTTGAGCACTACATGGCACAGTACGATCACGAGCACCATTCAGTGTGGAACAAGATCTTGCACGGAATCGGGATTCCGCTGATCTTTGCGGGATTGATTCTGCTGGTGCTGCTGCGGTGGCGCTGGGGAGTTGGGTGTTTTGTGGGCGGATGGGTGCTGCTATTCCTGGGCCATCGGATTGAAGGCAACAAGCCTGCATTTTTTCAAGGACCGGTGTACTTGCTGGTTGGGCCAATCTGGGTCGCGAAGGAAATTTGGGATACCGTGACGGGTTCGCACAGCGAGCAGAATGCAGCCGAGCCGAAGAAGCCATAGATATTCGGTAACTACACGAGCCAAGAGAGCGGTACGGCGACCATGCACGAAGAACCCGGCGGCCCCGACCTGACGGACGAAACAAGCGAAATGCCTACAGAGGGCGCGGCAAACACAACCGAAGAATTGAGGAAGCGTCGCAGCACGCGTATCGTGCAGGCCGTGCCATTGATGGTGACCGGTGTGGACGCTCTCGGGCGGCCATTTGCGGAGCGGACTTCGACGCTGATTATCAATTGCCACGGCTGCCGGTACCAATCGAAACACTACGTACTGAAAAACATGTGGGTGAACCTGGAGGTTCCGCACCCGGAGCAGGGGCATCCGCCACGGCGGGTGCGCGGGAAGGTGGCGTGGATCCAGAGGCCGCGGACCGTGCGGCAACTGTTTCAGGTGGCGCTGGAACTAGAGGCGCCGGGCAATGCGTGGGGGATTGCGTTTCCTCCCGACGACTGGTTTGCGTTTCCGGAAGAAGATAAATTTTTGTCGAATCCGGCTTCGGCGATGGATTTGCCGCCGAGCATCGGGATGCCGGCGCCCGGAGAGATGCCGCTGCCGATCGTGGAAGCGGAGCCTGGGGTGGCGACGCCGGATAATTTGCGGGTGTTCCCTGCCCCGGCGAGCGCGACGGATGCATCTTTGCAATTGGCGCGACAGGTGGCGCGATTGCTGTCCGAAGCGAAACAACAGATCCATTCGGCGGCGAAAGAAGCGGCCACGCACGCGGTGGAAGCCGAACGCCAACAGACCACCGAGGAGTGGGAACGGAAGTACGCGGCATTCCGCGAAGAGGTAGCGCGTGAAACCGCCCACGCCATCGGAACGATCCAGGAAGAGACCGAGGTACGAGCGCGGACGGCACAAGCGGCAGCTGCAGAATCTCTGAAAGAGGAACTGCCGCGATGGCTGGCGCCGCAACTGGAGCAGCTTACGCATGAATTGATGGCGCACCTGGCGAGAGAGGGCGCGCTTCAGCGGGACCAACACGAAAAGCAATTGGCGACGGCGCAGGAGACGCTGCAGACGCTCTGCACCCAGGCGGAAGAGGCGGCGGCAAAGCTGCGGACGCATGCGGAGCAAGTGGAGTCCGAGGCGGAAGCGCGGCTGGAAGCGGCGAAGCAGCGGGCGGAAGAAGCGGCAGGCGCGCAGAAAGATACGCTGGGCGCGGCGCTGAATGAGATTCAGCAGAAGGTGAGCGCCACTTTCGAACAGGCGCAGAACTCGATGCGCGAGCAGGTGGCGCAGGAAGTGGGCTCGGCGCAGCAACTGGCAGCGGCGGCGCTGCAGGAGCATACGCAGCAACTGCGGGAAGAGTTGAAGCAGGAGAGCGAGGCGCAAAGTACGACCGTGCTAGGTTCGCTGGGCGAGCAGACGCGGCAACTGGAAGAGACGCTGGCGCGGGCGCACCAGGCGACGGAACGGCTGGAGCAGTTCGCGGCGCGGATTGAGGGCGTGCAACAGCAGGCGATCGGCGGGTTTCAGGCGCAACTGGACGATGTTTTGAGCCTGCACCGGAATGAACTGCACCGGCAGTCGGACACCTTGTTCGAGGAGATTCACACGCGCATCCGGAGCAGTTTTGAAACGGCGAACAGCGGGGCGCTGGAGAAGTTCGAACAGCACGTGGAATCGATGGTGCAGCCGCACATCACGCGAACGGAAGAGGCGGTACACCGGCTGGCGGGCGGGCGATCGCTGCTGGACGCGGCGCTGACGATGCAGCAGGACCGGATCCGGAATTCGGCGGATGAAGCCTTTGCGGAATCGCTGGCGCGCTTTCGGGAAAACCTGGGAACCGTGGAGCAAGTGCTGAACGAATCGGCTCAGGCGATCACGGCACGGCACCTGGAGGAACTGGAAGGCAAAGCGGTGGACCTGAAACACCACACGATGGAAGAGATGTTCAAGTCCGCGGAGTGGTATGAGAAGAAGGCGCAGACGCAATTGCAGAGTACGACGGAAAGGCTGGTGGAACAGGCGGGCGCGCAATTGCGGGAGAAGGCAGGCGAGGTTTCGAGCCTGTTCGCGAGCGAGCTGAACCACGCGAGCCGAAGTTATGTGGATCAGAGTCACCGGCAGATGGAAGAGTCGGTGCGCGAGTCGTTTGAGCGAATCCGGATTTTGTCGGCGGAGGCGGCGGACACGACTTCGGCGGCGTTCACGGATGAGATCCAGCGGAATGGACGGCAGGAGCTGGAAGGGTTCATGGAATTGATGCAGAAGACGGTGGAGGAGTCGCGAGAAAAGCTGGACGCGGCGCGGGCGGAGATGAGCCACAAGTTGACCTTGGAGCAAGACGAGTTTTTGCGGCGATTCCAGGCGGGGATGAGCGAATCGGTGGACCAGAAATTGACGGAGTCAGAAGAGAAGGCAAGGGCGGAGTTCGAGGCGCTGTGGGAATCATGGCGGAAGATGACCGCGGAGCAGCAGGCGGAAGTGCGAAGCGGACTTCACAAGCTGGGGGACGAGGCAGTGGCAGAATTTCGCGGGCGGCTGGAAAATATCTCGAATTCGTGGATGGTGGCGACCGTGACAACACTGAATCATCAATCGCGGGAAGTGATTGCGCAGATTGCGGCGACGGCGGAGGAGAGGTTGCGGGAAGCGTCGGCGGAGGTGTTCGCGAAGTTTGGGGATACGTTACGGGAGAGGCTGCAACAGATTGCGGCGGGATTTGAGAAGGGGCAGGGGGCGAAGGCGGGAGGGTAGAAGGAGTTGAGGTAAGGATTGAGCGGAAGAATCAGGGACAATAGATAGCAGCAAGCAGATAGGGATTTTCAGTTTTGGTAGGGATTACACCTCAAAAGCGGGAGCTTCGCTCCCGCACCCAAAAGTAGGCGCGGCGGGCCGCGCACCCACACGAAGCGACTAGAACCTGTATAATTTGGGACTGACCATGGCCAACCGGGCGTATCTGCGCGTGTGGACACGCGACTTTTCCGAACAAACGATGATCGCGGAGTTTGCGCGCTTTTTGACGACGGCACCCGTGTCGGAACCGCCAAACGGGTTTCAGATGCTGACGGTGCAGCCGGTGGATTACACGGAGCCCTCCGAGGTGGAGTGGGATTTGCGGGAGGCGAAGTTTGGTCCCGCGGAGATTGCGGCGCTGGCAATCCAATATTTGAACGCGGACACGGCGTTCATCGTAGAAGCAAAATGGGATTTGTGGAATTTCGATATTGAGACGCTGAAGTGGGAGAGCGGGCCACAGCCACTGACGCTGGTTTGCCAGGGGACGGCGTTTGAGGGTGGAGCGGCCGCGAGCGATGGGCATTTCATCGCGGACCTGGGGTTCGAGCATCTGCTCACGGGGCACGGGGGATTGCTGGCGCCAGGAGTGGCGTCGAATCCGTTTGAGAGTTCGGACCATCCAGTGGAGAAGAGGTTTCGCGCGTTGATGGGGAGCGGGGAGAACCTGAAGCAATATCACCAGCGCACAAGAGAAAACATCCAAAAATTGTTTGGATGGGTGGAGGCGGTAGAGGCGGCGCTGCCGGTAGAGCGCAGCGTGTTGTGGAGCGAGGGCGAAGAGAATTTCGAGGCGAGGTTAGATGCGATTCTGGGCCAGCGGTAGCGCGGTTCTGGCCGGGTGTGTCCTGATATTGCCGCTTCTGTATGGGCGCAAGAGGTGCCGGCGAAGCGGGCGAACGAGATGACGCTGGCGGGGCTGCGGCCGGGAAGAGACAGCGCCAGGAGAGCGATCGAACTGTACAAGAAGCCGTTCAATAAGGCCACGGAGCAGGACTCGCAAATGGCTTGGGGCGCGACTTGCCAGAAGCAGACACTGACCATTGACCTGGACGCGGCGAAGAAGATTCAGGTAGTTCGAACGACCGAAACTGTTTGGTCGCTCGGCGATTGCGTTAAGCCTACACTTGGGCCATGGCGAACGGGGCGGGGGTTGCGCGTCGGAGATAGCGCCACAAAGGGTTGCTGAGTTGTACGGCAAACCGGATTCGAGGAGTCCTAGCACGAAGGAGGGGCAGCCGCTAGAATTGTGGTATTACGCGTTCGACTGGCGGGAGCGGATGTGCCGCAGGTGATGGAACTGCTCTGCACCAGAGAGGCGCGCGGCAAGCCGGGTCGGGTGGTGGAGATTACGCTGGCGGGGCCGAGCCTGTAGCAGATTGAGCGCGTGGACTTTTCCAGAAGGCTTTGATTACGCATCGGTTGAAGGCACGTCTACTCTAGAAAGGATCGGAATGCAGCGTCCCCTAATCCTTGTGATGGCGGCAAGCGTCGTGCTGTTTGGATGCGGTTCGGAAGGTGCGAAAACAGCGGCGGATGCAGAGAAGAAGGCCGCGGAGCCGGCGGTTCCCGAAGAGATGCAGGACGCGGCGAAAGCACTGCTGGGGAGCGAGGCCCAGGTGTTGCTGTTTGGAGATTTGGCAAAGACTGGAAGGCAGGAAGTTCTGGTGGCAAATGTGGTGCCGAATACGCCGAAGAGCGTGATTGCCGGGACCGTGGTGACGCGGGCGGTGGTGGCGGAGAAGGAAGAAGACGGCAAGTGGGTGGAATTGATGCGGGCCGACGAGCACTTGAAGAATCAGAAAGGTTTCCTGGGACAGACGCCGCTGGTGGCGGTGACCGGATGGAAGCTACAATTTGAGCAGAGCCCGGAAAAAGGGATGACGATTTATTTCACGCCGATTAAAACGGGGAGCAACGAGCGGACATTGCCGATTGCGGTGGCGTGGAATCCGGCGACGAAGAGATACCAATCGATGGATCTTTCCTACCAGCATTTCCTGGGCGAATCACCTTCGCTCGAAAACCCGAGGTCGACGCTGCGATGAGCACATCGGCGGCAGTGCTGCGCGCGGGCGGGCCGAGGAAGCCGGGGGTGTCCACCTGGGAGAATCTGCGTGGGTTGTGGCCGTATCTGGGGCGGTATACGGGACCGATTGCGCTGGGGATGGTGGCGCTGGCAATCATGGGGCTGATCGGTGTGATTGTACCGGTGGCGACAGGCATCATTACCGACACCCTTGCGGGGAGTGCTCGTCCGTTTGAGCAGGTGGCGCACGGGGCCACGGACATTGGAGCGCTGAATCGGCTGAGCAACCTGATACCCCATTATCAACCGAACAGCCGGGCGACACTGAGTTTCTACTGCCTGGTCATTGTTGTATGCATCGGGCTGAAAGGGCTGATGTCGTTCCTGACGCGCTGGGTGCTGATCGGGGTTTCGCGGGACATCGAGTTTGATATTCGCAGCGACCTGCTGGACCGGCTGCTGGTGATGGAGCCGGAGTTTTATGTGCGCAATCGAACGGGCGAGCTGATGTCGCGTGCGACGAACGACTTGAACGCGGTGCGCATGGTGCTGGGGCCGGGGATCATGTACACGGGAACCACGGTCGTGACGATGGTTCTGTCGATCTCCATCCTTGTGATCATTTCGCCTTCGCTTACGCTGTGGGTATTGCTGCCCGTGCCGATTGTGGCATTTGCCGTGCGGCATTTCGGCAAAGTCATCCATGAGCTGTACGAAAAGATTCAGGCATCACTCGCCACTTTGTCGGCGAAGGTACAGGAGAACCTGTCCGGCGTGCGCGTGGTTCGCGCTTACGCACAGGAAGAGGCGGAGATTCGCGGATTTGACGAGCCAAACCGCGAGTACGTGGCGAAGAACATGGAATTGATCAAGACGTGGAGCATGTTCATGCCGTCGCTGACAGCGCTGATCGGGACGACGTTCCTGATCGTGCTGTGGCAGGGCGGCTACCGGTATTTGCACGGACAGATGTCGCTGGGGGCGCTGATTACCTTCAACACGTATCTTGGGCTGCTGGTGTGGCCGATGATCGCGCTGGGGTGGGTGACGAATATATTTCAGCGCGGCGCCGCGTCGATGGGACGCTTGAACTACATTCTGACGGCCAAGCCGCAGATCGATAACCGCGCGACAAAAATCAGCCCGGACACCCGCGTTGAAGGAACGATTGAATTTCGAAATTTGAATTTTACCTACCCGACCGCGGACCTGAACGCCGGGAAGAATGGTGCGAATGGGCACGGGCGCGAATCGAAGGCGGTGCTTAAAAATATCGACCTGACGATTCCGGCGGGGTCAACGGTGGCCATTATCGGGCCGACGGGAAGCGGGAAAACCACAGTGGCGGCGCTGATTGCACGGCTGTGGGACGCGCCGGAGGGCACGATTTTGATTGATGGGCGACCGATACGAGACTGGCCGGTCGAAACCTTGCGGCGGTCGATTGGCTTTGTGCCGCAAGATACGTATCTGTTCAGCGAGAGCGTGGGCGAAAATATCGCGTTTGGATTGGAAAAGTTCGAACCGCAGCAGGTGCGCGAGGCGGCGGCAATCGCCAGCCTGGATGGCGAAGTACAGGACTTTGCCGGCCAGTACCAGACGATGGTTGGCGAGCGCGGAATCACGCTGTCCGGCGGCCAGAAACAGCGGACGGCCATTGCGCGGGCGGTGATTCGTGATCCGCGAATTCTGATTCTGGACGATTCCCTTTCGTCGGTGGACACGCAGACGGAAGAAAAGATTCTGGAGCAACTGCGCGGCGTGATGCGCGGGCGGACCACGATCCTGATCGCTCACCGGACTTCGACCGTGCGGGATGCCGACCAGATTGTGGTGATCAAAGACGGCGGAATCGTCGAGCGCGGCACGCATGAAGAATTAATGGCTCGCGGCGGATACTACGCGGATTTGTACCAGAAACAGTTGCTGGAAGAAGAGCTCGAACGGGCATGAGCAACATTCACGAAGAAGAAGCGCTAGGCAAGGCGTACGACTCGCGCCTGATGAAGCGCTTGCTCGAATACATGCGGCCGTACCGGTGGCGCGTAATCATCGCATTGGCGCTGGTGGCGATTGTGACGCCGCTCGAACTGGCGCCCCCGCTTCTTTTCAAAAAGACAATCGACGATTACCTGGTTCCTGGCTTTGAGGGGAGCCTGCCACTAGCCAAGGCGTGGAATGGAGTGTTGCTGATCAGCCTGGCGTATCTTGGCGTGCTGATCTTCGACTTCCTGGCGCAGTATATTCAGATCCGCATCATGCAGCGCGTGGGACAGCAGACAATGTATGACATGCGGACGGAGATTTTCGGCCGGCTGCAAAGGCTGCCGATGGCGTATTTCGACCGGAACCCTGTGGGCCGGCTGATGACGCGCGTGACGACGGACGTGGATGCGCTGAACGACCTGTTTGCCGCGGGCGTCGTGACGATGATCAACGATTTTTTCCTGCTGGCGGTCATGGCGGTCTTGCTATTCAAGATCGACGTAAGGCTCGCATTGGATACGCTGGCCGTGCTGCCGGGAATTCTGGTGGTGACGCTGATTTTCCGGAGATACGTACGAGACGCGAACCGGAAGATTCGCACGGCGATTGCGCGGATCAATTCGTTTTTGCAGGAATACATTTCCGGAATGGCGGTGGTGCAGCTTTTTAACCGCGAACGGAAAGCGCGGGAAGAATTTGCAAAGCGGAATAAGGACAACATGCTGGCGTGGCGGGATGCCATCCTGGCTTACGCGGTGTTCTATCCGGCGGTGGAATTTTTGAGCTTTTCGACGATTGCCCTGATTTACTGGGCGGGTGGCAACCGCGTGCTGGGAGGCGCGCTGAAAATCGGGGTGCTGATTGCCTTCACGATGTTTGCGCAGCGGTTTTTCCGGCCGATTCAGGATTTGAGCGAGAAATTTAATATTTTGCAGTCGGCAATGGCGGCTTCGGAGCGGATTTTCAAGCTACTGGATGAGCCGATCACAATCGAGTCACCAACGGACGCGAAACATATCACTTCGCCACGCGGGGACATTGAGTTCCGGAACGTGTGGTTCAGTTACCGGGATGTGGAGCAGCCGGCGGAAGAGGATTGGGTGCTGCGGGACGTGTCATTCCGCATGCAGTCCGGACAGACATTTGCGATTGTGGGCCATACAGGGGCTGGGAAGACGACGCTGATTTCGCTGCTGTTGCGTTTTTATGATATTCAGCGTGGGCAGATTTTGCTGGATGGCGTGGACATCCGGCTACTGGATTTGCAGGAATTGCGGAAGCAGTTCGGGATCGTGCTGCAGGATCCATTTTTGTTCACCGGGACGATTGAGTCGAACATCCGGCTGGGCACGCCCGGAATTACGCGGGAGCACGTGGAGCAGGCGCTGGAGGAGATCGGGCTGGGCGATTTTATCCGTTCGCTGCCCCAGAGCGTGGAGACGGAAGTAAACGAGCGCGGGTCGACGCTGTCGGTTGGGCAGCGGCAACTGATTAGTTTTGCGCGGGCGCTGGCGCACAATCCGCGGTTTTTGATTCTGGATGAGGCGACTTCGAGCGTGGACACGAAGACGGAGCTTTTGATCCGCGAGGCGCTGGACCGGCTCTTAAGCGGGCGGACCGCGCTGGTGATTGCCCACCGGTTGAGCACGATTCAGCACGCGGACCGCATCCTGGTGTTTCATAAAGGCCGCCTACGCGAAGAGGGCGCACATCAGGAGTTGCTGGCGCTTCGAGGGATTTACTACCGGTTGTACCAGTTGCAATACAAGGAACAGGAACTACCTGATACAAATGGCGTTGCGGGGGCGGCGGTGCTCCCGGCGCCGACACCCGCGAGCGATTGAGCGCTCTTTTCTGATGGCCCCCATCCCATTACTGCTTTCGGCCGGCGAGGCTTCCGGCGACATGTATGCTGCGCGCTTGGCCTCGGCGCTTAAACAACGCCTGGACGTGGAACTATTTGGCATGGGCGGGCCGCAGATGCGGGCGGCGGGCGTGGAGATTGTGACGGATTATTCGGAAGTGGCAGTGGTGGGGATTACGGAAATTGTGAAGCACCTGCCTTCGCTGCTGCAGGCGATGGAGCGGCTGGTGGAAGCGGCGGAGAAGCGGCGGCCGGCGCTGGCGATTCTGACGGATTTTCCGGGGTTTCATTTGCGGCTGGCGCGGAAACTGAAACCGAAGGGCGTTCGGAACGTTTACTATATCTGCCCGCAATTCTGGGCTTGGCGGCCGTGGCGCGCGAATCTGGTGCGGCGGCGGTTTCTGAAGGCGCTGTGCATTTTTCCCTTTGAAGAGAAATTTTTCTCGGACGCGGGTGTGCCGACGAAATTCATCGGGCATCCGCTAGTGGGGGCGGTGCGGGCGACGAAGAACCGGAAGCAATTCTGTGAGGAGCAGAATCTGGATGCAAGCCGGTCGATCGTGACGCTGCTGCCCGGTAGCCGCGCGGGAGAGTTGGTGCACCATTTGCCGGTGTTGCGGGAAGCTTGCGCACAGATTAACGGACGGGTTCCAGCGCAATTTGTGATTGCGGCGGCGCACGCAAAGGACGTGGAGCGATTGAAGGCGGGATGGCCGACGGGGATGGTGGTGCGCGTGGTGGAGGGAGAGACCTATAACGCGCTGGCGGTGGCGAATGCGGCGATTGTTTCGAGCGGGACAGCGACCGTGGAGGCGGCGCTGCTGAATGTGCCGATGGTGGTGATTTACCGGGTGTCGCCGTTAACGGCGGCGCTGGCAAGACCGCTGGTGCGGGCGCCGTATTTCGCGATGGTGAACCTGATCGCGGAGAAGAAAGTGGTGCCGGAGCTGGTGCAGAGTGAGTTTACGCCGGAACGCGTGGCGCAGAAAACGCTGCAACTGCTGCAGGAGCCAAATGCGCGGGAAGCGCAGCGGCGGGGCTTGGAAGAGGTTCGGAAGCGGCTGGGGCCCCCGGGGGCGGTCGAACGCGCAGCGGATGAAATTGCAAGTTTGTTACAGAGGAAGGCTGGCAACGCTTTCTGAGGGATTGTTATCCTATATACATCAATCCATCGTCCCTAGGTGCAAGAACGGAAAGGAACTCGATGACGCGGCGGGAAAATGTCAGGGGTGCGTGCTGGGTAGTTGTGGCCTTTCTTGTTGCGATCTTCAGTTCTTCGTTAAGGGCCCAGGAATCGCGCGGCCCGAATTTTCTCGCTGAGAATTACGAACTTTCCGCTTATCTCGACACGGCAGGTCAGACGATCAATTCGATCGTGAAGGTGGAATTTCGCGCGCAGGATGTGTCGCAGATCGTGCGCGTGGAGCTACATGAGAATCTGGAAGTGAGAGAAGTGAAGGGGCCGGATGGAAAACCGCTTTCGTTCCAGAGAGAGCCGGACAATCCACTCTATCTTTCGGTGACGCTGCCCGCGCCGGTGGCGACGGGAAAAACGGTTTCGCTGACGTTTGCCTACGGCGGGTTGCTGGCGAATGAAGAGAACAGCCCGGTGCCGAATGTGAAGGTGGCTTCGATCGGGAAAGATTGGGCGTACCTGCTGTTGCCAGCGCGGTGGTTTCCGTTGACGAATTATCCGGCGAACCGGTACACGGGGACGTTCAAGCTGAATGTGCCGGACACGATGGCAGTGGCGGGAACGGGAAAAGCTGAGGCGGCACAGCCTTTGGCTCCGCGATCAGCGGCGGAAGGCAAGCGGCTGATGTACACGTTTCACTGCGAGCGGCGCGAACCGAATGGATCGTTCGTGGCGGGACCGCTGCAGTTGAGCCCGAAACAGGCGGAAGGAATCAGCGTCGCCGTGTACGCGCCGCGCGCGGATTCGGCCAAGGTGCAGGAATTTGCGAATATTGTGGCGCACCAGGAGATTATTTTTTCGGACATGTTCGGCGCGTTACCGGATCCGGACATGACGGTGATCGAATTACCGGACGGAACGCTGCGCGATTTTTCCGGGCCTGGCGTGGTGATGCTGAGTCATCGGCTCTGGGATCCGAAGTACAGCGATCGCACGCTGAGCCGTTTGGTGGCGACACAGTGGTGGGGGAATCAGGTGTTGCCGGCGAGCACCAGCGATGTGTGGATCAGCGACGGGCTGGCGCGTTATTCGGAGGAGCTTTATGCGGAACAGAATTTCGGGAAAGAAGCGGGACTGAGGGCGCTGGATGAATTTGCGGTGGGCGCGCTGATGTATGAGAACTCGGCGCCGGTGGCACAGTCGGCTCGGCTGGCACCGTACTCGAGCGAGTATCGCTCGGTGGTGATGAACAAGGGCGCGATGCTGTTTCACATGCTGCGCGGGCAGATGGGGGACCTGGCGTTCAAGTCGGTGCTGCACGGGTTTTATGCGAAGTACCAGGGTAAGACGGCGAGGATGATTGATTTCGAAAACATGGCGATTCTGACGGCGAACGCGGGCGTGAAGCCGGGGCAGGAGGCGCCAAACCTGCAAGGGTATTTCGCGCAGTGGCTGAATTCCACAGGCGTGCCGGAATTTTCGCTGGAGGACGTGGTCTACCGGACGCGCAAGGGCTTCCGAATTGTGGGAAAGATCAAGCAACCGCTGGATACGTTCAGCATGCCGGTGCAATTGCGGGTGGACACCGAAGGAAACCCGGAGATGAAATTGATTTATGTGACCGGGACGGAAACGCAGTTTACCGAGGAGACGTTTGGGCGGCCGAAAGCGGGCGGGATACGGATCGATCCGAACAATTTGATTTTGAAGAGCACACCGAATCTGCGGGCTCGGGCGGCGATTGCGCGCGGGGAAGAACTGGCCGAGGTGGGAAAGTATTATGACGCGGTGCAGCAGTATCAGCGGGCGCTGAGCATTCAGCCGAGCCGTTCGCTGGCGAATTTCCGGATGGGCGAAGCGTTTTTCTATCAGAAGAATTATCAGGCGTCGGCGAACGCGTTTCGCGAGGCACTGGCGACTGTGCCAGAGCTGTCAGAGAAGTGGACGGAGGTTTGGAGCCATCTCTACCTGGGGAAGATTTTCGACATTTTGGGGCAGAGAGAACGGGCGCTGAACGAGTACAACAAGGCGCGGCAGACGAATGACAATACGGGCGGGGCCCAGGACGTGGTGGAAGCGCTGATCAAGAAGCCGTATTCGGAAAGCGGGATGCCTACGCCGTCGCCTTCGGATGCGGCTACGCCTGTGGCGGCGCCGGCAAAAGGGAAGCAAGCGGATGTGCCGGCACCGGCTTCGGGGGAGAAGCCTACGTTGAAGAGGCCGAATCCGTAGGATTGTGGGTGATTGTGGCGGTTCGATGGGCGTGCGATGTTCATTTGCACGAAGAGATCAAATATTTGAGTTTTGAACGAATGTGGAGGGAGTCGGAAGTGCCGCGCCCCGGCGCTTGTTTTTGCTGCGCGTTGCCTGAATGGCGCGATTAAAGGGGGTTGAGGGCCGTTAGTTGGGCGTGCGGGACGCCTTTTTGTTGGAGGAGGACTTGGAAGCGTTCGCCGAAGCCTTCGGGGTAGATGAGAGTCTTGAGCTGCAAGCGGGCGCGCGTGCGGTCTGTTTCGTCCATGCCTTCGTTGTAGAGATCCGCGAAGTCATTTCCCTTCCCTAAAGCGAGAAGAAACGTGGTTTGCGTGAGGAGGCCCAGAGTCTCGAGGCCGTGGCGCGCACCCCATTGGCGGAGCGCCGTGAAATTGACGTGGGCGGTGAGGTCTTGTTCGCCGGGGGCAGCGTAGAGATTGTTCGATATCTGGTGTTTTGAATAACTGAGGACGGTGCCGGACTGGTGGTGGGCGTCGAAGAGCTCCGCGGCTTCGTGGCCGTAATCGATGGTGAGAACGAAGCCGCGATCGAGGCGACGGGCGATTTCGGTGATCCAATCGCAGGCTTCGAGGCCGACTTCGGCGAGCTGGCCTTCTTGGAGAGTAATCTGCTGCGCGGCGAAGTAGTCGGTGACGGCGCAGGTGGAGAGGGGATGGGGGATTTCGGAGAACACTATTCCGTCGGTAGTGACGAAGATTTCTTTCAGGGCGCCGGGCTGCTGAAGGACGCGGTGCACCGGCAGGGCGTCGAGAAGTTCATTCGAGAAAACACACCCGACAGGAATGCGCGCGGGGACATCGATGGAGGGGCGGCACTTCCCTTTTCGAATGAAGTGCGAGAGATGTTGGGCGAGTTGGTCAGAGCGGGCAGGAGAGCGTTCGACGGTGACGTAGTTCAGTGCTTTGAAAAAATCGGGAAGTTGGGCTTGCGCGAATTCAAGGATGTGGCCGGCGAGGCGTCCAGTGCCCGCGGCTGCTTCGATGAGCAGGAATTCAGCGGGGCACTCGAGTTGCTGCCACATTTCGGCGAACTGGCGGGCAAGGAGGCGGCCGAAGATGGGATGGACGTCGACGCTGGTGTAATAGTCGCTGAAGCGGCGGGCTTGGGGCTGTGAATAGTAGCCGTAAACAGGATGATAGAGGCATTCGCGCATGTACTCGGCGAAGGTGATGGGCCCGAAGCGGCGGATGCGTTCGGCGAGAAGGGCGGCGAGCGGGGTCACGCGGAAGCGGCTCCAGTCGGGTGTTCTTTGCGGAGGGCTTGCCAGGCGGATTGGAAGGCGTCGCGGGACCGGGCGTCAAAGAGGACGAAGTGAATGGTTTCGAGCGAGGTTTCGCCTTTCAGGTGCTGGAGGGCTTCAGTCAGCATGATTTGGGCGCATTCATCCATGGGGAAGCCGGAGACGCCAGTGCCTATGGCAGGAAAAGCGATGGACGTAAGATTGCGCTCGGCGGCGAGGCGGAGGGAGTGGGCGGTGGAAGTGCGCAGAGTTTTCGCGGTGGTGGGCATTCCGCCGAGGCTCATGCTGGCGGCGTGGATAACGTGACGGGCTTTGAGCTTGCCGCCACCGGTGATGGTGGCATAGCCGACGGGGATGCTGCCGATTTCGTCGCACTCTCGCTGGATGGATTCGCCGCCTTTGCGGGCTATAGCGCCGGCTACGCCTGCGCCGAGGATGAGGTCGTTGTTGGCGGCGTTGACGATGGCGTCGACGTCCATTTCGGTTATGTCGCCTTGTTGGATTTGGATGCGGTCGATAGGGGCAGTCATAGGGATAGTTTAGAACATTTGGATTGGCTGGGCATGGGGGATAGGTGATAGCGGAAAAAGGCAAAGCGCGGACTTAACGCAGAGGGCGCAGAGGTCGGCGCGCAAAGGACGCTGAAAAGAGGGAGAGCGGAGGGCGGCGTGACCCTTCGCTGCGCTCAGGGCGAGAAGCGCCCCTACGTCTTATTTTGGGGATCTTTTGCGGAGGAATAGTCGTGGACGCCACGGCCTGATTTGCGGCCGAGACGGCCTTGCTGGACGTACTGGCGGAGAAGAGGGCTGGGTTTGTATTTTTCGCCGAGAGTGGAGTGGAGGTACTCGAGGATTCTCAGGCGGACGTCGAGGCCGACGAGGTCGACCATTTCGAAGGGGCCCATTGGGTGATTGAGGCCCAGCTTCACGGCTTTGTCGATGTCGGCGGCGGAGGCGATGCCCGCTTCGAGCATGGCGAAGGCTTCGTTGCCGATGAGCGCGTTGATGCGGGAAGTGATGAAGCCGGGGGCTTCGTGGACGATGACGGTTTCCTTGCCCATGCGAGTGGCGACGGCGACGCACGCGGCTACGGTTTCGTCGGAGGTGTGCGGCGTGCGGATGATTTCTACGAGCTTCATTTTGGGGACGGGGTTGAAGAAGTGCATGCCGATGCAGCGGTCGCGGTGGAGGACGATGTCGCTGAAGTCACTGATGGAGAGAGAAGAGGTGTTGCTGGCAAAGATGGCGTGGGGCTTGGCGAATTTGTCGAAGATGGTGAAGAGTTCGAGCTTCATTTCGAGTTCTTCGGGGACGGCTTCGATGATGAGTTCGGCGTCGCGGATGGCTTCGTCGACGACTTGAGAGGTGGTGATGCGGGCGAGGGCGGCGTCGCGGGCGGTGGAGTCGACTTTGCCGCGGCAGACGCCTTCATCGAGGGATTCACGGATCCAAACGATGGCTTTGGCGAGCATGGAGTCGGAGACGTCTTCGAGGACGGTGGTGTAACCGCCGAGGGCAGAAGCGCTGGCGATGCCACGGCCCATGGTGCCGGCGCCGATGACGGCGATGGTTTTGATTTCCATCCGGAAATTCCCTCCAGGATAGGCCAGGAGAATTACGGCTTCGCACGCAACGCAAGAATTCGGTAGGGGGCTTCGTCGAAACCGATGATAATTTGCGAGCCGCGGACTAGCAACGGGCGGCGGATCAGGTTTGGGGTTTTGGACATGAGGTTGATGGCCTCGGAGCGGGTTGGCGGCTTCTGGGCCATGTCGCGTTCGCGGTAGAGATCGTTGCGCGTGTTTAGAAAATCCTTGTAATCGCGGGCGCCGATTAGTTTGTCGAGTTCGGATTCGGACAGGGGCTGCTTGTCGAGATCACGGGAGTCGAAGTCGAGTTTGAGATCGAGCAAGAGACCTCTTGCTTTGCGGCAGGTGGTTCAGGTGGGTTTTTGGTAGAAGATGAGTTTGGTCGGCATGGAGCTCTTAGTAACGCGGGACGCGGGGATCGATTTCGAGGGACCAGCGGTCGATGCCGCCGGCAAGGGATTTGGATGTGGAGATGCCCTGTTGGCGGAGCCAGTTGACTACGTCGAGGCTTCGCATGCCGTGGTGGCAATAACAGATCACCGGCTCGTCGGTGTCGAGCTTTTGGAGATTTGATGGAATTGAGCCCATGGGGATGAGGACGGCGCCTTCGATGCGGCATTGGGCGTTCTCCCAGGGTTCGCGCACATCGACGAGGACGAGTTTTTCGCCGTTGTCGAGGCGTTGTTTCAGTTCAACTGCTGAGATTTCGAGATCGTTCATTGGACTCCGTATTTTTTCGAGACGACTGAGTGCGCCCTAAGCGAAGACCCCAGGTGCAAACCCGGCACCTGCGTCGCCCGGTAGATTGAAAAACTTAACCTGCAAAATATTGTACCTGATTACTGGATGGAGCCTTTTGGCGAGATCCATTGTTTTTCGACGGATTGGATCTCGCTGACGAGTTGCAGGTCTTCGGGTTGTGGGAGCATTTCCTTGAGATGCTCGGCATATTTTTCTTCGGCTAGCAGTTCGCCGTGGACACTATAGGGCTTGCGGGCGTGTTCGCCGATGAAGCGGTTGAATTTGAAATCGGGCACGTAGAGTTGTGGCTGGCCAGCGGGGACGTTTTTGTTGATCATTTCCACGAGTTTGATGCATTCCTGATAGTAGAGTTCGCGGCTGTGCTCGTTCATTCGCTCGAGATTGACGGCGGCTTTGGCGGTGGGTTCGTCGTAGCGGGCTTTGAGGCCCCAGACGTAGAACCAATGCGCGGAGCTGGAGCGATCGACACCGAACAGGTCGAGGCTGACGGGAATCCATTTGTTGACGTACTTCTGAATAACATGCGTGGGAACGACGCCGGCTTTGACGATGCGCTTGATGCCGTCCTGGCCGGTGCCGAGGTGGAAGGACTCTTCCTTGAGCATGGGAATCATGGATTGCGCAAGCGGGGCGAAGCCGGAATAGCTGAGCATGGTGAGCTGGTATTTGCCGTCGCGATCGACGAAATCGGTGTAGACGAAAAAGTCGAGCCAGTTGTTGACATCCTGATTGAAGGCGCCGAGGAGGCGCTTCTGGTCGAATGCCCGGCGTTCGAGCATTTTCTGGGCTTCGACGCGGCCGCTGTAACCAAAGTGATTCATCAAGAGGTAGCACATCTGCCAGCCGTGACGCATTTCTTCGGTGACAACGCGGCAGAGAGACTGGCGATCGTGCTCGCTGGGCGAAGTTTCGAAGAGGCGGCGCTGCTGCTCGACGGAGGCGAATTCGGTGTCGCCCTGATAGACGATCAGGTTGAGCAGGGCGTCGCGCATTCGCTGGTCGGGAATGCTGACGACTTTTTCCCACTTGGGGCGACCCTTATAGGCGCCGAATTCGATTTCGTTGGAGCGGGTGGGACCGAACTTGGCTTCAAATTTGTAGTCGGTGATTTCAGGGTAGTCCACGCCGATGTCTTTTTGCCAGACACGGAAGAGGTCAACCCAGTCATCGAAAGTGGAAAGACGCGTTGCCGGCATGAGCGAAGTCTCCTTTAATCAAAATCCCGGGCACTGCGAAAGCATTTAACTTCCTTGAAACTTAGGCTGGCGCTTTTCCATGAAGGCGCGAATGCCTTCGAGGCAATCGTGCGAATGGAAACATTTGAGCTGCGCCTGGACTTCGCGCTCGAGCGCCTCCATCAGGGGGTCTTTTTCACGGCCGAAGATAGCTTGCTTTACGGTTCGGATGGCGAGCTGCGGCCCTTCGGCGATTTTTTTGGCAAAGGCGGCGACCGAGGCTTCGAACTGGTCGGCTGGAAAAAGATGATTGAGGATGCCGAGGCGGTGCGCGGTTTGCGCGTCAATCATTTCGCCCAAGTAAAACATTTCCGCGGCGACGGAAGGGCCGACAAGTTGGGGAAGGAAGTAGGTGCCGCCGTAATCGGGGAACAAGCCGACCTTGGCAAAATTCTGGCCGAAGACGGCGCCATCCACAGCGAGACGAATGTCGCAGGCGAGGGCCAGATTCATTCCGGCGCCCGCGGCCGGGCCGTTTACGGCGGCGATGACAGGTTGCGGCATGGTGCGGATATTCAGGACGGCCTGCATGCCGGAGCGGAGGATGGGGGCGAGTTCGGTGGAATCGCCACGCTCGCGGCCTTTGCCAATTGCGCCGAGATCGCCCCCGGCACAAAACGCGCGGCCGGCGCCCGTGAGCACGACGACGTGGATCGAAGAATCACCGGCGATGCGGATGAGGGCTTCGTTGAGAGCGTTGGTCAGCTCGTTATTGAGGGCGTTGAGGCGTTCGGGACGGTTCATCACCAGGGTGAGGACGGAACCATGGCGAGTCTCTTGAAGGACGGGAGAGCCGGAAGCGGTTTGTGGGGCATGACTCATGTTGCCTCCGTTTCGCGCATGCCTATTTAGTGGGACTGCGCTTCACGCGATTTTTCGGTGCGCTTTACAAGCTCGGCGAGCTTGCGAAAATGTTTCAGGCGGTCGCTCTTGCCGCGAGAGGTCGCGCCGATGGTTGTGGGCAGCACGTAAACATGCGCGCTGTAGAGAAGTTCTTTTTGAATGCCATAATTGCATTTGCGCTGGGCGAACTGCTCGTAGGGCAGCTTGCCGTTGAAGGCGATTACGCGCGGGAGAAATTCCTCAAGCTTGCGCGAAAGGACGAAGCGGCCTTCGGCGAAATCCTCACGCTTGAGTTCTTCGATGGTTTTGGTTGGGCGCTTGACGAGATCGGTGAGGCCGATGCCGAATTCGATGATGCGGCGGTCGTCCGGGTAGTCGAAGGGCTCGGGGACGACGCCGCTGTCGTAAAGCAAGGGCCAAAAGGGATTGCCGCGGCCGGCGTAGTAATGGCCGGCGCGAACGGAAGACTCTGTTGGATTGCAACCCACGATCACGAGCTTCATTCCTTTGCGTAGATAGTCTGGGAGAGTTTTCATTCGAGTGGCACTTTCCTGGATGCCCTATGAGTTTACTTCCCTTTGAAATTGGCGGCACGCTTTTCGACGTAAGCGGCAAGACCCTCCTTGGCGTCTTCGCTGGTGAAGAGGAGTTGCTGGAGTTCGCGTTCAAGGCCAAGGGCTTCAGCGAAGGGGATTTCAGCACCGGTGACGACGGAACGCTTGATGCGGCCGACGGCGCGAGAGGCCTTGTTGGGCGGGCAGAACTGGCGTGCGTAGGCGAGGACGTCTTCCCAGAAGGAATCTTTTTCATAGAGGTAGTTGATGAGGCCCATCTCGAGAGCTTCTTCGAAGCTGAACGTGCGGCCGGTGGCCATGAGTTCGAGCGAGCGCGAACGGCCGATGGCGCGGGCAAAACGCTGCGTGCCTCCAGTACCGGGCAGAACTCCGAGATTCACTTCGGGCAAGCCGATTTTGCCGCCTTCTTTTTTAGCGATGCGGATGTCGCAGGCGAGCGCGATTTCAAGGCCACCACCCACCGTGTGGCCGTTGAGCGCGGCGATGACGAGTTTCGGGGTCTGCTCGAGGCGGCTGAGCGTTTCGTTGGCGTGGAGACAGAAATAGTATTTGAACTGCGGATCGGCTTTGGTGAGCATCGGGATGCTGGCCCCGGCGGAGAAAAATTTCTCGCCTGCGCCGCGGATGACAATGACGTGAGCGCTCTCGTCCATACGGGCCTTGAGGATGGCCGCATCGAGCTGGAGCATCATGTCGTAGGTGTAGGTGTTGGCAGGAGCGTCGTCCAGTTCAAAAATGGCGACGCCTTCTTCGACGCGGTATTTAACGAGTTCTTTTGTTGCGGTGCCTGGGGTGGTGGCCATAATGTCTCTTCGTCCCTTCGTCTGGAATCTTTAACCTCTGGCAAACTTTTGACGCTGGTCTCCTACAGTGACTCCGTCCGCAAATACGGGCTTCGGCTCCACGCCTGAAGGCAGAACCCCATGAAGAAATAGGCCGACAATGGCGGCTGTCAGCTCGGCGGCGTCGGGATCAACGCCGGGCTTATGCCATTTGTAGGTCCAGTTCATCATTCCGAAAAGGCTGAGAACCGCTACACGGGGGTGGATGCTCGGAGCCAGGCCTTCCGCGGCGATGGCGTCGAAGATCTCGCGGGCCAGGGCGTAATAGCGGCGCTTGATGGCCTGAACCTTGTCGCGGTAGGGGTCGCCGAGGGCGTCTTCTTCGTGGGAAAGCACCCTCATTTCGTTGGGATGGGAGAGGAAGTATTCGATGTGGTTGAGAACGAGGAGGCGGAGGCGTTCAGCGGGTTCGTGAATGCCGTGCAGCCGGGACCGGAGGCTTTCCAGGACAAAAGTAAAGGTTGTACTTTGAATAAGATAGAGGAGATGCTGCTTGTTTTCAAAGTAGTAGTAAAGGCCAGCGAGGGAAACACCCGTGGCGCGGCTGATGTCGCGCATGGAGGCACCCTCAAAACCATGCTGGGCGAAGACGTGGGAAGCAGTGCGGAGGATGTGTTGGAGCTTGGCCTCGGTATCGCGGGGAATGGGAGTAGAGGAAGCCATGGGGTTCTCGAACGCTCGTTCGACAAATGTAGTTCGAGTCCCAAGAAGTGTCAAGTGGGTATTTGGCATTTGACCGACTCTAGCGTTTCGCGGCGTTTTTGAGAGTGGACTTGAGATCGAGGTTGGAAACGAGGCGATGGAGGTAGTTGGGATGGAGGCCAAGGAGTTTGGCGGCCTGGGTAAAGCTGCCCTGGGACTGCTCAAGGGCAGTGAGGATCAAATGCTTCTTGGCGTCGCGAACGGCATCGTGGAAATTGGCGGCGGATTCGGAGATGGGCAAGGCGCGGTCGGCGAGAGCTTCGGGAAGGTCCTCGGGAAGGATGAGGTCAGAATTGCCGATGACGATGGCGCGCTCAATGGCGTTTTCGAGTTCGCGAATGTTGCCGGGCCAATCATATTGAGCGAGGCAGGCACGGGCGGCAGGGGAAAGTCCGCGGACTTTGCGATTGGAACGGGCTGAGTAACGGGAGACGAAATGGTCGGCGAGGAGGGGGATGTCTTCGGGATGCTCACGGAGGGCGGGCATGGTGATGGAAACGACATTGAGGCGGTAGAAGAGGTCAAGGCGGAATTTTTCGTCGGCGACGGCTTTCTGAAGGTCTTTGTTGGTGGCGCCAATGAACCGGACGTTCAGTTTGATTGGAGAGGTGCCGCCGAGACGGACGAATTCGCGTTCCTGGAGGACGCGGAGGAGTTTGGCCTGGAGTGTTGGCGGAAGCTCCGCCACTTCGTCAAGGAAAACGGTTCCGGCTTCGGCCACTTCGAGCAGGCCTTTCTTCTGGGAGACAGCGCTGGTGAACGCGCCGCGCTCGTGACCGAACAGTTCGCTTTCGAGGAGTGTTTCGGTGAGGGCGGCACAATTGAGCGCGACGAAGGGGTGCGATTTGCGGGGGCTGTTGAGATGGATAGCACGGGAGACGAGCTCCTTGCCAGTGCCGCTTTCCCCAAGGATCAAGACCGTAGAATCGGACGGAGCGACGCGTTCGATGAATTGATAGACCTGGCGCATGCGCGGGCCGCGGCCGATCATGTCGTGTTGAAGCTGGACTTCGGCACGGAGGCGCTGATTTTCGCTGCCGAGGCGTTCGAACTGGCGGGCGTTTTCGATGGCGACGGAGGCGAGGCCGGCAATGGCGGAAAGCAATTGTAAGTCGTCGTTGGAGAAACGTGTGGCGGGATTGCGGGTGTCGAGATAGATCAGGCCGAGAGATTGCGTGGGAGTGGTCAATGGAACGCAAAGAAGAGAGAGGCCAGAAGCCGGCGTAGCGTCCTGTGAAGTGGAAGAAGAGAATGGCGACTCTTCGTAATCCAAAACGGCGACGCGCTTTTCGATCACGCGTTGCGCGAGGACACGGCTGAGATGCACAGGATGATCGGGACCGGCCGCGCGGTCCCAGGCGACGGGATCGGAAAACTCGCCGGTGCTGGAATCGACAAGGAGAATCGCACCACGTTCGGCGGGGATGACGTCAAAGAGCAGTGCGAGGAGTTGCCATTGGAGCGCATCGATGTCGCGCATGGAACCGATGGCGGAGCTGATTTTCAGCAGAGTCGAGAGAGTGCGCGCAAGGCGGACCGCCGGAGGTAGAGCCACGAGAGATTCGGGCTGCAGGTAGAGAAGATCGTCAGGCTTGAGTTGCTGGGCGGAAAGACTGAAGCCGGATTGATCGTCGAGCTGCACGGAGGTGATTTCGGCAGCCGCAGCGGCTTCAGGAAGAAAGAGGAAGGAAGAATCACCTATGGAGATCTGGTCTCCGAAAGCGAGAACTCGCTCGCAGATCGGAATGCCGTTGACGAAGGTGCCGGCGGGAGCGTCTAGATCGCGAATGGTGAAGCAGCCCGAAGATTCGGTGATGGAACAGTGTTGCGGAGCGACGGCGGGGTCTTCGAGGCGGACGGCATTGGACGGGTCGCTGCCGATGGAGAGAGGAGCGGCAACGGGAAAGCTGGTGTTTTTCCAGGGGCCGCTGATGACGGTGAGTCTTGGGGGCACGATTTAGGCTCGGGCGGCTGGACTGCTGCGTTACGGCTGAGGGGAAAGATTCTAACTCGGTGACCTTGAATAATCTACATCCGGAGAAGCTATCCGAAGAGTTATGGTGGCTATCCGAATCGTTAGAGAGCCGAACCTGGGTGGATACGGGTGGGGTAGGTTTCTGTGTCTGGGACTTAACCTCTTGTCTGCTAATAATTTAGATAAAAGCAAAGGCTTTTGCCTGGTGTTCCTAGTGGCTGAAGGACAGACGAATCGCTCCGTAAGGGGCTGCAGGAATCGCTCTTTAGATAGAGACGGGGGATGGACGGGATGTGCACATGGAGGGGTTCGACCAGGCTCAAGAAATTATTTTCGCGGCTATGCCTTTGAAACTTCGTGAGATGCGCAAAATCGTAGTGCCGTCAAGCGAATCGGTTTCGCGATGGCATGCGCCTTGCATTCTTCCAAAGACGTCGGGCAGTTAATAAAAAAACTGAGGTGGAAAATGAACTTCGCAATAAACATTAAGTGGCAACTGGTTCTGGCGGCGCTGGGAGTTGCTCTCTTTATGACGAGCGCGGCTCGCGCGCAGGAAATCGACAACACCAATTTTGAAACTCCGGCAACGTCGGTCGGAGCCAATTTCAATACACCGTACGCGGCAGCGGCGGACCAAGCGGTAAACAACGCCCAGGTTCAATATGCGGCGGCCACTGAGGCTGCGATTCTTCCCGTGAGCGAACAAGTAGAGGCCAGTGTGGGCAGCTTGCCCCGAGCGCTTGGATCGATGATAGCGCTAGGCGTGCTGCTGATCGCGTGCGGCATCCTCTGGAAAAACGCCAGCAACCGGCGGAATGACATCCTGAAGACTCACAATTCCCTTTCCATGCGGAAGACCCCGCTCCCCAACCGCAAAGCCCAAGCCCTGCACTCGTAAGCGCGCATGCTGCCTCATTCCGAGAGCCCGACGAACGCCCCGCTCCCGGAATGAGGCCTCAGGTTCCCCCGGCCTCGTTTCCTCCCTCTTCGATTTCTTCCCGCGGTTACTTTTCTGAAGAAAAGAACGGCAATTCCCTGCCGAGATTTTTTTGCTTGGCGAGCGCGTAGACCCTTTCGGCGACCGCGAGATCCCAGGAGGCGATGCCGTTGGATTTGAAGAGGGTGATCTGGTTGTCGTTGGCTCGGCCGGGGACCTTGCCGGCGATGAGTTGATCGAGTTCGTAAACGGCGTCCCACTTTTTGGGTTGCTGCTGGAAAGGGATGATGAGGTCGCCGGCTTCCTGTTTGGACTGTTCGATTGAATCCACGAAGATTATCGCGGCGCGAGAGATGGCGGTGTCGTCGAGTTCGCGCTTGTGGGCGTGATTCGCGCCGATGGCGTTGACGTGCGCACCTTCGGCGATGTCGTGGCCGTCAAGGACGGGTTTGGCGGAGGTGGTTGCGGTGTTGACGATGTCGGCACCACGAACGGCTTCGACGGCGGAGGCGGCAGGATGAACGGGGATGCCTAGGCGTTGGGACATTTCGTTGCAGAAGTTCGCGCGGCGTTCAGGATCGCGGCCGTAGACGCGGACGGTGTCGAGCTTCCGAGCGCCGGCGACGGCTTCCAGCTGCGTTTTTGCCTGGCCGCCGGTACCGAGGATGGCGGCAGTCCGCGCGTTCTGGCGCGCAAGATATTTTGTTGCGACGCCAGAAGCTGCACCGGTACGCTGCTGGCCCATGAAATCGGCTTCGATCAGGGCGAGGAGGGCGCCGGTTGAGATTTCGTAGAGCGGAACGAGGAAGCGAAGAATTCCCTTCACATAGGTGTACTGCTTCATGGCGATGAAGCCAGCTTCGGTGTCCATGGCGGCCATGTAGTGGAAGAAACCGCCACCGGCGGGAAGTTCGAAGCGGCGGCGGGGATGAAGGATTACACGACCGCCCGCTTGTTTGCGAGAGATTTCCTCGACGGCGTCGATGGCCATGGGCATGGTAAGAAGCTGGCGGACTTCGGCTTCGCTGATATGGAGGGTCACGGTTTGGCTCCGGGAGTTGGGGGTGTTTTGGGAGCAGGATGAAATTCGACGAGGGTGAGGCTGGTTTCGGCGACGGTGCCGTGGTGATGGTATTGGTAGCTGAGGATACCGATGCCGGGGGAGACTTCCATTTCCGTGCCGTCGGGATTGGTGATGTATTGCAAGAGAAAGACCTCGGCGGACCGCGGAGGCAACCCTTTAATATCGTTCAATTTTTTCGTTTCCTGGGTGGCAACGACCCAGCAGTAAAGATCGTCGTCGCGGAGAAGGCTTTCGGCGTCGCCAAACTTCATACCCTTTTTCAGCGGCCAGCGGAAGAAGAGATTGTCTTCGGAAAGAAACTTGTCGAGCGATGCGGCGTCTTTCTCGAGTTTCGCGTAATCGAAGTCCGGGGGCAGCGAATTGAGGAAAACTTCGTGGCGCTTCGTTTCGATCAGAAGCCAGGGCATCGCGCCGACTTCACCGGTGGCCCAATCGAGATCGCGGGGGAAGCCGGAGAGGATGGCGATGGTGAATTCGGGCTTCTGGATGACTTTCTCAACGGTCATCTTGAGGGTGACATTCGCCTGGGCATCTTTTTCCGTTTGCTGGTCGGACCAGGTGACAGTGCCGCGATACAGCCACCAGGTGCCGGCGGTGAGCGGCAGAAAACTTTCGACTGAAGCAGGTTGCTGCACGGGCGCGGATGGCGTCACTAGCGCGAAGAGAGCAAGAATCAGACTAGCTCCCACGATCACAGATAGTGCGGAAACTTTTTTGAGGAAGCGCATGGTTATTTTTTGGACGGAGATTGCTGCGGCTTGGCTTTTTCGGATTTCGACGGGGCCGCGGGATTTTCGTCCTTGATGCGGCGGACCACGGTCTGAATCAGGCGATAGTGGCGCTCTCCCTTTTCGCCTGTGAGAAGGAAGCGGAATTCGGGCTGGCCCTTGGGGTCCTTTGCGACGCGGATGGGAAAAGCGCCGCAGAGATTGTTGTCGATGAAGGCCGTCTCATAGCGAGTCTTTCGCGTATTCCAGGTATAGACACGCAGCGTCGTGAAATCGCAGGGCAAGCCTTCGGGGCCGCGCGCACCGGCGGCGAGATATTGCGGGTGCTCGCCTTCGCCGTCGGTGACGCGATTGAGCTCGAACCAAGCGAGTGGGCGAATGTTCGCGGACTCGGCGCCTTCACGAACGGGATCGGGCAGATCGAGGGAGACGAAACGCGCGACAACCCAGCCAGCGATAGGAATAGTCTGATCGCCGGGCTGCGTGGTGTTGGTGATAGCGGAATTGCGGACGACGCCTTCACCAGGCGGGCGCGTGGCGATGCCACGGATGAGGAACCAGTCTTCTTTCTTAGTTTCGGCGGGCTCGCCGCCGGATTCCTTTTCGTCGGAGACTTGCACCCAGTCGGCCGTGGCGCGGCCGACAATTTCGACGGGCGCGTTGCGGGAGAACTGGTAAAGACGCGGCTCATTGCGGCCTGGCTGGACGCGCAGGTTGGTGGGAACTTTGGTGCGGCCGCGGGCCTGGACCGGGATGGCGGAGGCTAGCTTGAGGAGCTTGGCGCTGCGCTGCCAGAGATCCGGCTCCATGAGATAGCGACCGTCCACCCAACCGACGACGCCAGAGGCAGTGCGAACTTTCACGTTTTCGTTGCGGCGGGCGAGGACATCCACGTGGTCTCCATAGAGAAGCACGCCAAGTTGTTCGCGTACCTGGGCGACGCTGCTCCAGAGCGTGACGCTACGCTCGCTGATGTACGCCTCGCTGATCGATTCGTGCTTGGGACGAAAAATCCAGGCCAGCAGCGCTACGACACAGAGGAGCGGCACAGCGACCAGAAGCTTGCGTTTCATGATTCCTCAAGAGTGATCCTGAAGATTGTACCTGAAACGGAGCCGTGGCCGAGGTGACACATGACACCCAAGAATCGGTAGAATCAACGACGCGGGATGAATAGTTTGGGGCTTGGGGGGAGTAAATGAAATTTTTGAATGGGTTTCAGCCACTGGGGCTGGCAATTCTGCGCGCGGCGCTGGCGCTGATTTTCATTTATCACGGGTATCCGAAACTGGTACGGGCGGACGCGATGATGCGGGAGTTTTTCGTTCAGCACGGATTTCCCGGATATTTTGTGGGGCTGGCGGGGATTCTGGAGTGCGTTGGCGGCGGACTGCTACTGATCGGGCTGTTCACGCGCCCGGCGGCGTTGCTGCTGGCGGCGGAGATGGGGATAGCGATCTGGAAAGTGAAGATGGTGCATGGAGTGTTCGCGGTGAACGAGTACCAGTTTGAGTTGGCGTTGGCGGCGGCATGCGTGGCGTTGGCTACGGTGGGGGCGGGGAGTTTGTCGGTGGATCATGTGATGTTGGGAGAGGGAGGGGCGAAACGCAGGGTGGCGAAGAGGGACAGGGAATGACCGGCGTGGGGGAAGGCGCCGCTACAAACGCTGAGATTTGGCCGGCCTAGACTTGGGCGGGGGAGCCGGGGACGGCCAGAGCTGGCGCGGCAGGAGCGAGGGGCAGGGCGATCCAGAGAATGATGTAAAGGAGGAGGCCCGTGCCGGCGCAGAAGACGGCGAGCAGCCAGACGATGCGAACAAGGGTGGGATCGAGATCGAAGTATTCGGCGAGGCCGGCGCAGACCCCGCCAATTTTTTTGTCGCGGCTGGAGCGCATCAGGCGCTTCGCCGGAGCTGCATAATCAATAGCGGGCGGAACGGCTTGGCCCATTAACGGGGCGCCGCAATTGCAACAGAACTTTGAGCCTTCGACGACTTCCTTTTGGCATTTCGGGCAGAGCATGGTTCACCCCCACAGAGCGACATTCAACCGCATTCTAAACAAAGATACGAAATGTGGAGAAAGAAAGTTTCAATCGCGTCGAAGAAGGCCTAGTACTCGAGAAGGTTAGTGACGGCGGCGGTGATGTCGTCGGTTTGGGGGAGGATGGCGTCTTCGAGCTTCGGATGGTAGCCGCAGAAGGTGTCGGTGGCGGCGACTCGCTTTACCGGGGCGTCGAGTTCTTCGAAGAGTTCTTCCGCGATTCGTGCGGCAATTTCGGCACCGTAGCCCCAGCTCATCATATCTTCGTAGGCGACGATGACGCGATGCGTTTTGCGGACGGTGGCGGCGATCGCTTCCCAGTCGTAGGGCGAGAGCGAGCGGAGATCGATGATTTCAACGGAGACGCCGGAGCGCTCGAGAGTAGCAGCAGCGACTTCGGCACGGTGAACGACGGCGCCGTAAGTGATGATGCTGACTTGCGAGCCCTCCTTGACGACGCGGGCTTTGCCGAACGGAACTGTATAGTCTGCGCCAGGATATTCGGAGCGGTTATAGGGCTGACGGTAGAGATGCTTGTGCTCGAGGAACATGACCGGGTCGTCGCAGCGGATGGCGGTGCGAAGCAGGCCGGCGACGTCGAGCGCGGTAGAGGGCATGACGACGCGCAAGCCGGGGCAGTGCGTGAAGATCGATTCGCCGCTCTGGCTGTGATAGACGGCGCCGCCGGTGAGATAGCCGCCGATGGCGACGCGCAAAACCACGGGGCTTTTGAATTTTCCATCGGAGCGCCAACGCATGACGCAGAGTTCATCGCGAATCTGCATCATCGCGGGCCAGATGTAGTCGAAGAATTGAATTTCGGCGACGGGCTTCATTCCGCGGGTGGCCATGCCGATCGCGCGGCCGACGATGCTGGCCTCGGCCAGGGGCGTGTTGAAGACGCGGTCGGCGCCATATTTGCGCTGAAGGCCTGCGGTGGCTTTGAAAACGCCGCCCTTCCCTTTTACATCCTTGAGATTTTCCTCGCGGCTGGCGTCGGCGACGTCCTCACCGAAGACGGTGATGCGTTCGTCGCGAGCCATTTCGTCTTGCAGCGTAGCGGCGACCATTTCGACCATGGTCTTCGGTCCGCCGTGAAATTTTGGTTCGGCCGCGAAGACCGGCGAAGTGGGATCGATGTCCGGCGAATAGACATTTGAGTAGACAGAAGAAGCTTCCGGCGGCGCGGCGGCCAGGGCCTGGTCGGCGGCTTCCCGGACTTCGCGGTCGACTTCGCCTTCGAGGGCTTCGATCTCTTTCTGGTCCATCAGGCCTTCGCGAATCAGAAATAGGGCGAACTTGGAGAGTGGGTCGCGGCGGGCTTCGCCTTCGCGCTCTTCGTGGGTCTTGTAGAGCTTTTCATCGTCGGAGAGGGAGTGTGAATAGGGGCGGGTGACATGCGCGTGGACCAAGGCGGGGCCGCGGCGCTCACGGACATAGCGTATGGCTTCCTTGCAGACGGCGTAGCTTTCGAGCGGGTCGGTGCCGTCACATTCGGCGACGTGCAGGTTGGGAAAGTTTCGAACGAGCTTCGAAACGCTGCCGCCGGCGGTTTGGACTTCCACGGGGACGGAAATGGCGTACCCGTTGTCTTCGACGAGATAGAAGATGGGGAGCTTTTTGGCGCAGGCGGCGTTGAGGGATTCCCAGAATTCGCCCTCACTGGTGGCGCCGTCGCCGGAGGAGACGTAGACGATTTCTTCGGGATCGTGATTGAGGGATCCGCCGAGCGGGGCCTTTTGCGCCTGGGCGAGGGCTTGCGGATGATGGCCATAATAAAGAGTGGCTTCGGCTGTGCCGACCGCCTGGACGAATTGTGTGCCGGTGCAGGAGGACTTGCTGACGATATTGAATTTCTGGTGGCCCCAGTGAGAGGGCATCTGGCGGCCGCCAGAGCTGGGGTCGTCCTTTGCGCCTACGGCCTGGAGAAGAGTTTCGAGCGGGGTGACGCCCACGGCTAGGCAGAGGGCGCGGTCGCGGTAGTAGGGGTAGAGCCAATCGACGCCGGGACGAAGAAGCAAGCCGGCCGCGGTGGTTACCGCTTCATGGCCGGCGCTGGAGATTTGGAAGTAGATTTTGTTTTGGCGTTTAAGCTGGATTTCCCGATCGTCGAGGCGGCGGGAAAGATACATCGTGCGGTAGATGCGAATGAGGGTTTCGCGGTCGAGCCCCTGGTGCCGGGGCGCTTCTAACTTTGCTACTTTAACGCGCGTTTGTACCGCCATTCAGTTCTGCCTCGCGTTGGAGTTGGAATTTTCGCCTACGGGACTTAATTATACCGGAGGGCGAGTTGGCGTGCACAGTAGAACGTGCGCGGGGTTGTGAAAAACGAAGGTACTAGGACAGATCATCGAATTGCTTTTCAGTCTCGGAAAAATGGGCGTCACCGGGTTTCAGAACCCGCGGAGAAGCGGCTAGGAACGGTTCTTCCGTGGGGATGCGGTCGACCCAGCGCTGTTCGGAGAGCTTTTCGTGGTTGGAAAAGCCGAGGCGGAGGAGGAGTTTGACGGTTTCGTTGGAAGCGGGAGCTGCGGGTTCGTCCTTCGCTTTCGCTCTGCCTTTTGCTTTGGGTTTTTCGGATTTGGCGGCGGCTACAGGCTCTGCGGCTGGTGCACCGTCGGTGACGCGTTCGAATTTGTAGAGCAGCTTTTTGTCGAGGCGAAAGGCTTGCTTCCAGACTTCCAGTTTGTGACGGGCGAGCTGGGCTTTTTCCTCGTCCTTGCCAAAGTCGAATTGCATGTAAATGTGGGGCATGGATTTAGTTTGTGACCTGCGTGCCCGGGTGTCAAGATGCGGCAGAGTGACCGGGCGGGCCGGTTTCTTTTGATGTGACCGGGCGATGTCGGTTAGTTACTGGCAATTTGAATTTACGAGTGTCGATAAGTCGAGTATTCTTGGGATTCAGAGAAATGGAGAGAATGCGCCACGATTCCAACGCTCCGGCAAGAAAGCTGGGGGCGTGTGTGTGTTTGGTGGCGCTGATTTTGCTCTGGGCGCCGCTGTGGGCTTCTGCTTTGCAGGCTTCCGGCATGGCTTGCTGCGATGGGGCGATGTGTCCGCTGCATGGGCATGCACCGAAGAAGAGTTCAGGCAAGACCAATCCGGCGAAAGATGCGCCGATGGCCGGTTGCGAGCATCATGGTCGGAAGGCGGCGATGGATTGCACTGCGGCGTGTTGCCATCCTGCGGATCCGGCTGTGACCGGAGCGATTGTCTTTGTGCTGCCGATACCTCTGCTGGTTTCCGCGCCGCTCTTTTCCGGTGCTTCCGAGGCGCGGATACTTTCTCAGGTTAACTCTCCGGTTTTCGAGCCGGCCTCCCCTCCTCCGCGAACACTTCCCCTCAGTCTGTAGAAACCTCCGCACCTTCTTAGCTAACCCTGAGCGCGCACTCCTTTCCGGACGATTATTGCCGGCTCGTATTCTCATGGAGAAGAGAATGATGATTCGACGAATTTCATTTTTGATTGGACTCCTAGTGTTGTGTGCTGGCGTTTTGTTTGCGACGGCAGTTGCTACTGTGCGCGGGATTGTGCATGACTCGCAGCACCGGCCGATTGCGGATGCGGAAGTGGTGTTGAAGGCGGAGCATTCGGAGTTCACGCAGACGGCCCATACGAGCGCCGAGGGCGAATTTCATTTCGATTCGGTGCCGATTGGCGAATATCGGATCACGGTGAGCAAAGCGGATTTCGGAGCGCAGGAAGAAAAATTGACCGTGCTCTCAGGGACCGCGCCGATTTTGCATATTGAATTGAAGGTGGCGAAGCAGGCGCAGACGGTGACGGTTACATCCGAGGCTCCGCCGGCGCAGGAGGAGTCGGTGACGCCAACGACGCTGGTGACGCGCGAGGAGATTTCCAAGACGCCTGGAGCGAGTCAATCGAACAGTTTGGCGATGATCACGAATTATGTGCCGGGGGCATACTACACGCACGACCAACTGCACGTGCGCGGCGGGCACCAGGTGAGCTGGCTGATCGACGGCGTTTCCATCCCGAACACGAATATCGCGAGCAACCTGGGGCCGCAGATCGATCCGAAAGATATCGATACGCTGGAAGTGCAGCGCGGGAGTTATTCGGCCGATTATGGAGACCGCACGTACGGCATTTTCAATGTGGCGCCGCGGACAGGGTTTGAACGCGACAACCAGGCCGAGTTGATATTGACCGCGGGAAATTTTTATCAGACCGACGACCAGCTGAATTTCGGAGGGCACACGAACCGGTTCGCCTACTACGCGAGCCTGAACGGAAACCGGAGCGACCTGGGATTGCAAACGCCAACATCAGCGGTGATTCACGATCAGGCAAACGGCTACGGAGGATTTACGTCGCTGACCTACAACGTGGATGCGCAGAATCAACTGCGGCTGGTGGCGCAGTTGCGGCAGGATTTTTACCAGATTCCGATTACGCCGGGACAGGTTCAGAACGACTCCAACAAGGAGCGGGACGGATTTGTGCTCTTCTCGTGGGTGCGGACGTTCAGCCCGGGGCTCGTTTTGACGGTTTCGCCCTTCTATCACCACAACAACGTCAGCTATGCGAGCAGTCCGACTGACCAGCCGAGTTCGGCGACGGAGACGTTGTCGTCGAATTACGAGGGCGGGCAGGCGAATTTGTCGTGGATTGCGAGGCGCAACAACTTGCGGGCAGGTGTTTTCGGATTTACGGAGCAGTCGAGCCAGTTGTTTGGCTTGCTTTGCAATCAACCGGGGGGGTGCAACACCGTTAATCCACCGGTGACGACGAGTCCTGCAGGTGGTTTGGCGGCCGCGTATTTTGAGGATCAGATCAAACTGACCTCTTGGTTTTCTGTGGATGGCGGTATCCGGCAGACGCATTATTCCGCGGATGTGGTAGAGAATGCCAGCAGCCCGCGGGTTGGCGCTTCGCTGCGGATCCCCAAGCTGAACTGGGTTTTTCGCGCGTTTTACGGCCATTTTTACCAAGCACCGCCGCTCTCGACGATTTCTGGACCGCTACTGAACGTGGCGAACAACCAAAACTTGGGATTCATCCCGTTGCACGGGGAACGTGACGAAGAGCATCAGTACGGCGTCACCATCCCTTTGTGGGGATGGACGATTGATGCGGATACTTTTCTGACCCGCGCAAAAAACTTTTTCGACCACAACAATTTCAACAACTCCAATCTGTTTTTTCCTATCACCATTCAAGGCGCGCGCATCAATGGATGGGAGCTGACGTTGCGGTCGCCACAGATTCGCAAGCGCGGGCAAATCTACCTGACCTATTCGAACCAGCTGGCTCTCGGCTTCGGCAACATTAATGGAGGGTTGACGGATTTTTCGTTCGGCAAAGGCTTCGGATTTTTGGACCACGATCAACGGAATACGCTGCATCTCGGGGGGCAATGGACCTTGCCGTGGAGAAGTTACGCTTCCACCGACGTGTATTACGGCTCTGGCTTCTCGAACGGGGATCCAACTCTGCCGGGGAATCACCTACAGCCGCACACCACGTTTGACATGACGCTGGGCAAGGATTTTGGCGAGCGCGTTTCACTTTCGGTTACAGGATTGAACGTCGGCAACCGGCGGGTGCTGCTGGACAACAGCTTCACGTTCGGCGGGACGCATTTCAACAATCCGCGCGAGATTTTCGTGCAGGTGCGCTATCGTTTTCACTATTGAGGAAAAGATGAAAAAACTTTTAGTGATTGCCGGGTTGATTTGCGCGGGGCTTGCAGCCGGTTGCCAGTCCGCTCCCGAAAAACATTATCCGATCGCTGCGGAAGTGATTTCCGTGGACCCGGCGAAGAAGCTGATCACGGTGAAGCATGGGGATATTCCCGGGCTGATGCCGGCGATGACCATGACGTATCAGGTGGCGGAGCCGAAGCAGATTGAAGCTTTGCAACCAGGGGACAAGATCACCGCGGACCTGGTGGTGTCGGAAAGCAAGGGACGACTGGAGAAGATTGTGCTTGTGAGCAAGGGTGACGGGAAGACTTCTCCGGGCACGACGCAGCGCGCTCCGGAAAAAGGCGACATGGTGCCCGACTTTGCGCTTGTCAATCAGGATGGGAAGATCATTCACCTGAGCAACTATCGGGGCAAGGTGCTACTGGTGACTTTCATTTACACGCGGTGCCCGCTGCCAGACTTTTGCCCTCGAATGAACGAGAACTTTCGCGGGGTGCAGAAACTGCTTGGAGAAATGCCCGGCGCAACGGAGCGCGCGGAATTCCTGAGCATCAGTTTTGATCCGGAGCACGACACACCGGCAGTGCTGAAACACTACGCTTCGCTGTATAAGGAGAATGTACCAGGAGAGAAGTCATTTGACTGGCAGTTTGCAGCGCCTTCGGTAAAGGATTTGCCGGAGGTGGCTGGATTCTTCGGTCTGGTATATCAGCCGGAGCGGGCGCAGATTGTGCATTCGTTGAGCACGACGGTGATCGGCCCCGACGGCAGAGTTGAGAAGTGGTATTCCGATAACGAGTGGACACCGGCCGAAGCAGCCCAAGCGATCAGTTCGTTGCTCCATCGAGTTTAATGAGAGTTGTTCAGGAATCCGAAAACCTATTCCGCCTCACGCGCTTGGGGATGATCAATTGCTTCCTGGTGCGAGAGATGGACGGCTTCACACTGGTCGACACGGGACTCCGTGGTTCTAGTGGTGCGATTCTTCGCGCGGCAGCGCAGCTGGGCGCCTCCATTCGCAGAATCGTTTTGACGCACGCCCACATCGATCATATCGGCTCCCTGGACAGCCTGATAACGGCAGTACCCTCCGCGGAATTCGCAATCGGGAAGCGTGAAGCGCGACTCCTGGCGAAGGATTTGAGCCTGGATGCTGGCGAAAACGGCAAAACGCTCTTCGGATTCACGGGCACAAAATCGCGGCCCGGCAGATTGCTTGTGGAGGGAGAGCGCGTCGGTTCTCTCCAGGCAGTGGCATCACCCGGCCATACGCCGGGGCACATGGCATACCTTGATGTTCGGGACAACACGCTGATGGCCGGCGATGCGTTTACCACACAAACCGGTGTCGTGGTCGCAGGTGTTTTCAAACCGTTGTTTCCCTTCCCCGCTCTATTCTCATGGAATGCCGTGGTCGCTGCGAAAAGCGCCGCAAAACTGCGTGGATTAGATCCCAGCGTTCTTGCCGTGGGACACGGGCCAACCCTTGCGTCGCCGGTGCGCGAGATGGCTCTGGCTTTGAAAGAGGCCTATCGCCAGCACCCGGACGCGGAGGAGAAGGCTGGGTAGAAGAAGTTGCGTGCTGCTCAGGCTGCACGATAGACTCTCTTTAATTTCACGGCGATGGAGTTCGCCATAACCGCCCAGGCCTGATGCGCCGGGGCTGATGACTCCTGGCTGCCCGGCGGCACCAGGAGTTTTTTTCTTCTGTGCGGCGAGAGCAGCCGGATCGGAGACACATTGCGTTTATTGCTGATTGGGGCATTCGGGGCGATTGGAACACTGGCGAGATACGGGTTGCAGGGGCTGGTCCAGATCAAGATGGGGAGCACGTTTCCCTATGGCACGCTGCTCATCAATCTGACGGGATGTTTTTTTCTGGGACTAATCGGACAGCTCCTGCTGAACCGCATGATTGTGCCTCCGGAATGGCGCATGGCGATCGCGGTGGGATTTTTCGGCGGGTACACCACATTTTCTAGTTTTGGATGGGAGACGGCGAAGATGCTGGAAGCGGGAGAGTGGCTGTGGGCGACGGCATACGTTGCCGCTAGTGTGGCGTTTGGGTTGCTCCTTTCGGTGGCGGGGATTCGGTTGGCGAACCGGTTTTAGGAGTATGCGATGACGCACCAGAAATTTGAGGGCGAGCGGACGCTGATGCGAATTCACATCGGCGAATCGGATAAGTGGCATGGGAAGCCGTTGCACGAGGCCATCGTCGAGCTTTTGCGGAAGGACGGGTTCTCCGGTGTGACTGTGCTGCGGGGGGTGGCGGGTTACGGTTCTTCGAGCGTGTATCACACGGACAAGCTGCTGCGGCTGTCGCAGGATTTGCCGATTATTCTGGAAGTGATCGAGACGCAGGAGCGGATTGATCAGATGCTGCCGCGGTTGGACGCGATGGTGGACGGCGGATTGATTACGCTCGAAAAAGTGCGGGTGATACTTTACCGACCCGCGAAGAAATAGGCGGTGCAGTGGCCGACGTGAACTCCGACAAATCTTCAACCCAGAATTCTTCCTCCGGTTGGCTGAACCGCACCGTGCTGGGTGTGGGCGTGACCAGTTTGTTCAGCGACTGGAGCCATGAAATCGCCACCGCGATTTTGCCGGCGTTTCTGGCGACGATTGGGGCAGGCCCGGCGTGGCTGGGCGCGATTGAGGGAATTGCCGACGGGCTTTCAAGTTTTGCGAAGCTGAGTTCCGGGCACTACACGGATCGCCTGAAGAAACGGAAGCCGCTGGCGGTGTTTGGCTATGCGTTCACCGCGCTGGCGACGGCTTCGTTTGCATTTGCGACGCACGCGTACCACCTATTGATTGGGCGCGCGGCCGCATGGCTGGGACGCGGCGTGCGTTCGCCGGCGAAGAAAGCGCTGCTTGCGGCTGACGTTGCGCCGGGAGCATATGGCCGGGCGTTTGGGCTGGAGCGGCTGATGGATACGGTCGGTGCGATTGCCGGGCCGCTGACAGCGCTGTGGCTGCTGAAGGTGACCAATCACAACTATCGGGCGGTATTTTTGTGGACGCTTCTGCCCGGGATGATCGCGGTGCTGAGTTTCTGGCTGCTGGTCCGGGAACGCCCGTTTGAGGCAAGAAAGAAAGTGACGTTTCTTGCGGGGCTTCGCAGCTTGCCTGGGAATTTTCGCAGATTTCTACTGGGAGTGGGCGTGTTCGGATCGGGAGACTTTTCTCACACGCTTTTGATTTTGTATGCGTCGCGGATGCTTGCCCCTACGCATGGCGCGGCGCGGGCGGCCAGCCTGGCTGTGGCACTCTATACGATACACAATGTTTTTTATGCAGGATCAGCGTATGTGAGTGGATGGATCAGCGATATTGTGCCGCACCGCAAGGCGATTCTTGCCGGCGGCTACACGCTGGCCGGCGTGACGGCTATTTTTCTTACGACTACGCCCGCTTCTGTTTGGCTGCTGGGCGGATTATTCGTGCTGGCGGGAATTTATGTCGGGACGGAGGAGGCGCTGGAAGATTCTCTCGCCGCGGAACTGATTCCACGGGAACAGCACGGGATGGCGTTTGGGACGCTGGCGGCAGTGAATGCCGTGGGAGATTTCTTGTCGAGCCTGGTGGTCGGGTTTCTGTGGTCGGCCGTGTCTGCAAGGGCGGCATTTTCTTTCTCTGCGGTCTTATTCTTCCTCGGAGCGATCCTGATCCTTCGGCTGCGAAAGTAGTTCGCCACGCAACGATTGAGGTTCCGCAGCAGCTTCGCGTTTCGAAGCTTCCATCCGGCGATGAACTTCCGCTTGCAGATATTTGCGAAGATTTTCCGGAACGATGCCGGGAGCAGCCAATTCGCGCAAATCTACAACGGTCAGTTGCGGGAGATAACCAAGGACAATCGAGAGCGGCGTGGAGGAGTTGCGCACGAGGGCGAGGCGCACGTTGTAATGCTGCGACCATTTGCGGTGATTGGCGACAGTGAGAACAACAATCTGCGGCAGTTTATCGTGCCAGAGAACTTTCAAGACCTGGGCTTCGGTGAGGCGGGGATTGTCGAGGGCAATTTCGAGAACCTGTGCGTGGCCTGTCGCGATCAAGGCGCCGGCGACACGGGCGGGGCCGCGACGGGCGAGGGTAATTCTCTGCCCCAGGGGCAATTGGGGAAGGCGCGCGATGATGTACTCCTCGGCGTGGCGTTTGAGCTCGGTGGAAGCCGAGGGTGACAAAGAAAATTGGACGAGGTCCATCAGGTAAAGATCCCGCAAAAGGCGCAGGCCAACGAGGCGCGGGGCGCTCGGATGGAAAACCAGGGCGCGCTTGACGGCATAGCTCTTCAGGAAGTTTTTTCGAGAGGCGATGTTCTCGATGATCTCAGCGGGCAGATCTTTCCGGGAAAGTAGCAGGCCGAGGAGAGCTTCGTCGAGGGCGGGATTTTCGAGCAACGCGTAGAGAACCTCGGGCGAAGGATGATAGAGCAATGACTTGAGTTCTTCGCCCACAGCGAGGCGCGCGCGGTCGCGTTGTTGTTCGAGAAGGGTCAAGTGCGTTTCCTCACGCGGGTGGCAGAAGCTGAAGCGCCAGATGCGCGGCAGCCTCCGCGGGACTCAACTGCAGCGCGCTGAACTGCGCGCGCGGAGCGGCCTTCCGCAGATGGACATCGAGACACTCGTCAAACCCGGCGGAACGGCCGAGCATTCCGCCCGTGCTTGCGAGCAGGAAATTCTGAGATTGTAACTGAAGACGCCCGGCGAGATCGCTGACAAGTTCAGCTAGGGCCGCGGCGCAATCATCGAGCAGCGAACGGGCCGTTGTCTCGCCGGCTTCCGCGACTTGAAGCACCGTGGGAAACAGGCGCGGAAAGACTTCGTCCGGGGCTGCATAAACGCGGGATTGCAGATCTGCCCAGGTGGGCGCACCGATTTCGGAAAGGATTTTCTTGCCCATCGAGCTGTCTGCACCGGTCCGCTCAAAATGACGCAACGCTTCCAGCACGGCGCGTTGCCCGACGTGGTAGGCGCTGCCTTCGTCACCGAGCAAATACCCGTGGCCGCCGACGCGTGCGGTATGGCCCTGGGCATCGCGGCCGACGGCGGCAGATCCCGTGCCGGCAATCAGCACAATGGCGGGGCCGGAACCTATGGCTTCGAGGGTCAAATCCATGTCCGTGCAGACGCGGACCAGTTTGCCTGGAAATTCCTCTTCGAGGAGCCTCCTCATTTTTCGACCGGATTCGGGATAAGCGGTTCCGGCGAGCCCTGCGCACAAGGAGACGACCGCGTCGTTTGAGATTTTGGCGGCAGAAATCGCGATGCGGGCCGCTTCGCAGACCGCCGCAAGCGCGCCGCCGAAACCCACGCGCATCGGATTGGATGGGCCGCCGCGGCTGGAGGTGACTACGTGGCACGATTCATCCATCAAGACACACTCCGTCTTCGTGCCACCGCCGTCGAGACCCAAAACATAGCGCATGGAAAAAGCATACGCGAGCGGGGAGATTTTGGGGAAGGTGAAGACGGCGGCGGTGCCGAAAGCGTTGCGGCAGCGCACATAGCGCGGATTGCTTTCTTGACGCACCGCGAAGCAGCCACTATTCTCGTCACACTTCGCGGGACAGCGCGGCGGCCAGCGAAGTCCGAAACGCATGCACATCCACCTTCTGGACCTGGCGATCGTCATTGCTTACCTCTTGGGAGTGACAGTGCTGGGCGTTTACTTCCGTGGAAAACAGCGGGACGTGCGCGACTATTTTCTGGGCGGGCGGACCGCGCCGTGGTGGGCACTGGCGTTTTCAATCGTGGCCACGGAGACTTCCACCCTTACGATTATTGGGACGCCGGCGCTGGCTTACTCCGGCAACATGACGTTTCTACAGTGGGTGTTCGGCTATCTGGTGGGGCGATTCCTGATCAGCTTAATTTTTCTGCCGGGATATTTTCGCGGGGAATTTCTAACGGCTTACGCCGTGATTGAGAAGCGCTTTGGCCAACGGATGCGTTCCGTGGCGGCGATGACATTTTTGGCAACGCGCACGGTTGCCGAGGGTGTGCGAGTGGCAGCGATTGCGCTGGTGGTAAGCGTAGCGCTGGGAACATCGGAGCGGCTGGCAGTCTTCATCGTAATTGCGCTGACGGTGCTGTATACGTTTGAAGGCGGGATGAAGGCGGTGATCTGGACGGATGTGGCGCAGTTCCTGCTTTATCTGCTGGGCAGCGTGGTGACGTTCGGGATGTTGCTGCATCGCATTCCCGGCGGGTGGAATGAGGTGGTACAGGCAGCCGCCGCGAATGGCAACAAACTGCAGATATTCGATTTCAGCCGGAATCTGACGACGATGTACACGTTCTGGTCAGGAGTGATCGGCGGGACGTTTTTTACCATGGCGAGCCACGGCACGGATCAGACTATCGTTCAGCGGTTGCTGGCGGCAAGAAACCAGCGGGATAGCGGGCGAGCGCTGATTGCCAGTGGGTTCATTGTGTTGTTTCAATTCGCGCTTTTTTTGCTGGTGGGAATTTTGCTTTTTGTATTCGCGCAACACTGGCCGTTGCTTGGCGTAGGAGACCGCACGGACAGCATCCTGCCGCATTTCCTGATACGCGAGATGCCGACAGGACTCGTGGGATTGTTGCTGGCTTCGATTTTGGCAATCGCAATGTCGAATGCGAGCGGATCGCTGAATTCGCTGGCCGCGTCGAGCGTGTTGGATTTTGCCACTTTGAGCGGAAAGAAAACGGATCCAACCGCGTTTCTAAAGTTGTCGCGGCGGATGACTTTGGTGTGGGGTGGCGTGCTGATTTTATTTGGCTTGCTTCCGTGGGGGCATCTGCTGGAAGCGGGGCTGACGGTGGCGTCGCTTCCCTTCGGCAGTTTGCTGGGACTTTTTCTGCTGGGGACGTTTGACTCGCGGTCGAATGCCACAGGCTCGCTGGTTGGAATGTTCGGCGGTTTGGCAAGCGTCCTGCTTACATTGGGCTACACGAAAATCGCGTTCACGTGGTACGTGCTGATCGGATCGTGTGTGACTTTTGGGCTCGGCGCCGTGGTCAGCCGGATGTTCGCGCGGCGGGCTGCGACTCCCTGACGATTGACGGCACCGGTTAAGCTACACTTTCTAGCCGAGCGCGACGGCGAAGGATTATGAGCGAAAAGCGGCTGGAACTTGTGCGCGGTCTGGGAGCATGGGCTTCCATGGCAATCGTGGTGGGCACGATGATCGGCACGGGAATTTTCCTGAAGCCGTCGGAAATGGCGCGCGAGGGCCGCAGCGTGTCCATCGTGTTCGCAGCTTGGATTGTGGGAGCGATCCTTTCGCTTTTCGGTGCGCTTTCGTTTGCCGAATTGGGCGCGGCGATTCCCGAGGCCGGCGGCGAATACGCCTATTTGCGGCGCGGGTTTGGGCCGGCGTGGGGATTTCTGTTTGGCTGGATGCATTCGATTGTGGGGCGGCCGTCGTCCGCGTCGTCGATTGCGGCGGGGATGATGCGTTTTATGGGATTTTTTATCCCGGCCGTGGCGGCTCCGATTTTCACCTGGCATATCGCGATTCCTGGATTGACCGGTTGGCTGAAGCCTTACGATTTTGTTTTTACGTGGGCGCAGCCTCTGGGCGTGCTGTGGCTCGTGCTGATGACGGGGGTGAATTATCTTGGCGTTCGGCTGGGCGGTGGCGTGCAGGTTTTTCTCACCGCGATCAAATTATTCAGCGTGCTGATGGTGATTGGAGTGGCGTTTGCGCTTCCGGCGTCGGGCGCGCATATGCCAGGGCCGATGTGGCCGGTGGCGGGGAGCACGGGACTGCTCGGGGCGTTTCTGGCGGCGCTGGCGGCGGCGCTTTGGGCGTATGACGGGTGGGAAGATCTGAATCTGGTCGGCTCTGAAGTGGAAAATCCGCAGCGGAATATTCCGCGTGCGCTGGTGGGGGGCGTTGCAGTGGTGGCGATTATTTATCTGCTGTTCAGCGCAGCGTGCCTGAAGGTGCTGCCGTTTGAAAGCGTGGCGAATTCAGCGCACGTGGCTTCGGACGTGGTCGAACGAGTCGTGGGACATGGTGCCGCGGCGTGGGTGACTCTCGCGATGGTGATTTCGGCGTTGGGCTCGATGAATTCGTCGGTCTTGAGTGGGGCGCGGGTGCCGTACGCAATGGCGCGCGACGGAATTTTTTTTAAGATTGCGGATGGGATTCATCCGAAGTACCGGACGCCCGGCCGGGCGTTGATTTTTCAGTGTGTGCTGGCGAGTTTGATGGCGCTGACGGGGACGTTTGAGGAGCTGACGAATTTATTTATTTTTGCCGGGTGGATTTTTTATGGGTTGGCGGTGGTGGCGCTTTTCCGTTTACGGCGGACGGAGCCGGATATGCCGCGGCCATATCATTGTTGGGGGTATCCGTGGGTGCCGGGGTTGTTTGTATTGGGGGCGCTGGCGTTGACGATCAATATTTGGTTAGAAAGGCCGGGGCGGTCGTCGATTGGGTTGTTGCTGATTTTGGCGGGATTGCCCTTCTATCGGTATTGGCAGCGGGCGGGGCGGCATGTGCCACACGAGGCGGGAAAAGCCTGAGGCGCGCGAGCCGGTTAGAAAGTCGGCGTGCCTGCGGCGGCGACGCGGTTGCGCACATTTGTTGCGGGAACGGAAAGCATGCCGAGCATGGCCTTTACGGGGACTTCGATTTGCGGATGAAGGGCTTTGGCCATGGATTCGATGCCAGTGACAAGGCGGCCGGCTGGGCGAGAGACGTGGCCGTTGGCGTCAAGAGCGAAGATGCAGCCATCACGGACTGCGGGAATTGTGTACCACTCATCGGGAAACGACAGGGAGAGATATTCATCGCGGGCTTGCTCCGCGACGTAGCCGCAGGGAGCGATGAAGATCACTGCAGGAGCCGCATCCACGATTTCCTGCAAGCTCACGCGGCGCGATGGCGTTTTTGCTTTGCCGAGGACGTCGATGCCTCCGGCGTGCTCCACCATTTCCGGAACCCAGTGGCCGCCGACGTAAAACGGTTGCAGCCATTCGAGCACGGCGACTCTTGGCTGTTCTGACTGCGAGGCGAGTTGCGCTTTCAGGCGGCCGAGGCGTTCGCCGATGTGGGTTACGAGCTCCTGCGCACGCTCGCGGCGGCCGGTGGCTTCCCCAATCCACAAAATGTCGCGCCAGACGTCGCCGAGGTCGTGCGGATCGAGGCTGATGATTTCTGGCCGCTTGGAAATGGTGGCCAGGGCTGCACCGAGTTCTTCGGGAGTAGCGGCGCAAACGTGACAGAGGTCTTGCGTGAAGATGAGGTCAGGAGCGAGTTCTTCGAGGCGGTCGCGATTCACGGCGTAGATGGATTCGCCGCGCTCCACGTGTTCGCGGACCAGGCGATCCGTTTCCGCGGGAGTGGCTTCTTTGGGGAGGCGAGAGGAGACGACCGTGGTTTTGGTTTTCGCGCGGAGGGGAAAATCGCATTCGTGGCTGACGCCGACGATTTCTTCGTCCAGCCCGAGAGCGAACAAAATCTCCGTGGCGGAGGGTAGTAAGGAAACTATGCGCATATGTTGACTTTAACATAATTCAATATGGCGGGGCCTTGCGGACGGGCGAGCGCCTCAGAAGGCGATCTCTACAAATTCGAACGGGACGTGAGGTGGCTATTTGTAGAGGAAGTAGCGGCGGCGGACGGCGTCGTAGGCGGCTAAGTCTTTGCCCCAACTGGCGATGATTTCGACAGGGGCTGTGCCGGACTGGAGTTGCTGCACAGTGGAATCGTTGCCGAGGAGCAGGAGGATTTTGGTGACGTCGAAATGGTCGGGATATCTTTTGTGGAGCTCGACGACGATTTCGAGGCCGATGCGCATGGAACGCAGGGCGGCGCGGTCGGTGACACGCACGCCGACGCCGCCGCAATGCTGGCCGGCGTAGAGGCCGCTGACGGGAATGAACGGCTGATTCACGAAGTGGACCCCGGGGAGACTTTTTGCGTTGAGCACCGCTGCGACTTCCTCGCCGGTGATCCATGGCGCGCCGAACTCTTCAAACGGGGCTTCGGTGCCGCGGCCGACGGAGACGCCCGCGTTCTGGAGAATCTCAAGGCCGGGATAAAGCAGCGAGCCTTTCAGCGTGCGCAGATTCGGTGAGGGGGGAATCCATTTCAGTCCGGTGCTTTCGAAAAAATAGTTGCGATGCCAGTTTTTCATGGGGATCACGTGGAGCTGCGCGTTGATGTGATTTTCAGTGTTGAAGAACTGGGCGAGTTCGCCGATGGTGAGGCCGTAGCGCACAGGAAACGGGTAATAGGCGACGAAGGAAGTCTTTTCGGCGTCAAGCATGGGGCCTTCGACGATGTCGCCGTTCAGAGGATTGGGGCGGTCGAGGACGAAGAAGGCAATGTTGCGCTTGGCTGCCTCTTCCATGCAGTAGGCCATCGTGGTGGTGTACGTATAGAAGCGCACGCCTGCATCCTGAACGTCGAAGACGAGGGCGTCGATGCCCTGCAGCATTTCGTCGGTGGGGCGGAGGTGATCGCCGTAGAGGCTGAAGATTGGAAGGCCCGTGGAGGCGTCTTTGGAGGAAGCAAGCTTTTCATCGGAGTGCCCTGCAATGCCGTGTTCCGGACTGAAGAGGGCTATGACTTGGACGCCTGGGGCGTGGGCTAGAACGTTGATCGTCGTGCGCTCCTGAAAATCGAGACCGGTGTGATTCGTGATTAATCCTATATGCTTGCCGCGCAGAGGCGCGAATTTTTCCGCTTCTAGGACGTCGAGGCCCGTCTGCACGCGGCCGACGCGGCCTCTGCTCTTCACGGTCCTGGAATGGGTCTGGGCCGCGATCGAAGCGCTCGATGAAAGAAAGAGAACGGATAGGAACGCGGAGAGCGCGACGGGGGCGGCGTACGACCTTGCACCAACTCGGGAGCGATGTTTCATATGTCCCAATGATATTCTGGAACGGGAGTTCCGCACCTTCATTGTGAGCGGGTAGTGCGCGTGCTATATACAGTCAAGGCATGGGGCACAGCAGGGATTTCTCCGATATGAGCAGGCGAACCGCCCGGTTGATGCTGTTGCCGCTGGTCCTTCTATCCCTTATGACACCGAAAGTTCGCAGCCAATCACGCAGTGGAAAGCCGCCAAAGACCACAGGTTCTAAGTCCGCGGCAAAGCCAAAAGCAGCGCGGGCCGCTCAAAGTCCCAAACTTGCAACGGAAGATGCCAGCGCTTGGGTGGAATCGACGCTGAAGGAGATGAGCGTCGAGGAAAAGATCGGCCAACTTCTGTTTACGACCTACCACGGCAGTTTTGCGCCGACGGACTCCGCAGCTTATGCGCAGATGATGTACGACGTGGAAGATTTGCACGTTGGCGGCTTCATTAATATAACGCAGGGTTCGCCGCTTGGTTTTCTAAAGAGCCAGGCGTATCCCTCGGCGGTGCTGAGCAACCAGTTGCAGGCGAAGTCCAAACTGCCGCTGCTGATTGGGGCGGATTTCGAGCGCGGCACGGCGATGCGGCTGGACGAGGGAACTTCGTTCCCGACGGCGATGGCAGTGGCGGCAGCTGGAAATCCGAAAGACGCTTACACGATGGGAAAGATCACCGCGTTGGAGGCGCGCGCCGTAGGAATTCAGTGGATTTATGCGCCGGACGCGGACGTGAACAGCAATGCGGGGAACCCGATCATCAACACGCGATCGTTTGGGGAGAACCCGGAGAAGGTTTCGGAATTTGTCACGGAGTTTATCCGCGGTGTGCAGGAGAATGGCGGACTGGCCACCGCCAAACATTTTCCTGGGCATGGCGACACCACAGCGGATTCGCACATCGATTTGCCGGTAGTGATGGCTGATCGCGCTCGATTGGAAAAGCTGGAGCTCGTGCCCTTTCGTGCGGCGATTGCGGCGGGCGTGGGCAGCGTCATGACCGGACATCTGAATATTCCGGCGCTGGAGCCGGACCCGAATACGCCGGCGACGCTTTCTTCGCGCGTGCTGACGGATTTGTTGCGAAAGCAGCTTGGATTTCAAGGGCTGGTGGTCACCGACGCGATGGACATGGGCGGGATTACAGTACGTTACGCGCCTGGGGATGCCGCGGTGCGCGCGTTTCTCGCTGGAGCGGATGCGCTGCTGATGCCGCCGGTGCCGGATGCCGCGTATGAAGCGCTGCTTGCTGCGGCGCATTCCGGGCAGATTTCGCAGGAGCGCCTGGACGCTTCCGTGCGGCGGATTCTGGAAGCGAAGGCACGCCTCGGGTTGCAGAAGAACCGGCTGGTGGACGTTGCCGCGCTGAATGGGAAATTCGGCAGTGTGGCGTGGCAGGCGGAGTCGCAGGAAATTTCCGACCGAGGAATTACACTGCTGCGCGATACGCCGCATCGTCTGCCTTTGGATGGCACGAAACCCGCGCGAGCGTTGCTGGTTTGTTTGTATGCAGATCCGGAGCCGTATCCCGGAGAAGATTTGGAGCGTGAACTGCGCAAGCGATTTGACTTCGTGGCGACGCTGCGCGCAGACACGAAATTTGCGAAGGCAGAGAGTTTGAAGCTGCCGCCTCTGGATTCTTACGACGTTGCGATTCTGGCGCTGTTTGTGCGAGTGAGCGATCGCAAGGGCGATGTCGACGTTCCCGCGGACCAGTTCCCTTTGATTCAGCAAATTTACAAAACGGGCAAGCCGGTGATTTCCGTTGGGCTCGGTAGTCCCTACCTGATAGAACGGTTTCCGCAGGCGGAAACGTGGCTTTCGGCGTTCGGTATCGCCGATGTGGCGCAGATTTCCGTGGCGCGGGCATTGTTTGGAGAGATTCCTATTCGCGGCCGCTTGCCGGTGACGATTCCGGGCGTTGATCTGAAGGCTGGCTACGGCATGCAGGTGCCGGCGAATCCGATGACGTTGCAATCGATGGACGTGCGCGGAGAGGCGCTGCTGAAGCCGGCGTTTGATGTCGTTGAGAAAGCCATCGCCGACCGGGCGTTTCCCGGCGCGACGCTGGCCGTTGGTTTTCGAGGCAAGTTGAGCGTGCATGCCTTCGGCAATTTGAAATACGACGCGAAATCGCCCGCGGTGAATGCGGACACGATGTACGACATAGCTTCGCTCACGAAAGTGGTGGTCACGACGACGCTGGTGGAAAAGCTGGTGGAGGGTGACTTCCCTTCTCCGCTTAGTCTTGATGCGCCGATCGAGCGATATTTGCCTGAATGGTTGAAAGGGCCGCAGCCGGAATGGCGGCACAAAGTGACCGTACGCAATTTAATGACGCACACTTCAGGGCTTCCGCCGTTCAAGGAGTACTGGCGGACATCCACGAGCAAGCAGGAGACGCTCGGAAGGATTTTCGCAGAGCCGCTGGAATATGAGCCGGGGACGAAAGTTGTGTACTCCGACCTGGGAATTATTTTGATGGCGGAGATTATTCAGCGGCTGACCGGGAAGTCGCTTGACGTGCTAGCGAACGAGAATATTTTCGGACCGCTGGGAATGAAGCATTCGATGTTCAACCCGTCGAAGGCGATGTGGCCGGAGATTGCGCCGACCGAGTTTGACAGCCAGTTGCGCCATCGGCTGGTGCAGGGAGAAGTGCATGACGAGAACGCATATGCCATCGGCGGAGTTTCCGGGCACGCGGGTGTTTTCAGTACGGCGCCGGATTTGGCGGCGTTCTGCCAGATGCTGCTGAACGGCGGCGTGTATGCGCACCAGCGGATTCTGAAACGAGCGACGATCGCCGAATTCACGGTGCCGCAACTGCTGGCGCAAAATACGCGTACTCTGGGCTGGGTGGTACCGACGGAAGGCAGCTCAAGTGGGCACTATTTTTCTTCGCACAGCTACGGGCATACGGGCTTCACGGGTACGACGATTTGGATCGACCCGGACCGGCAGCTTTTCGTGGTGCTGTTGACGAATCGCGTGCACCCTACCCGCGAGAATCACAAAATCGCCGAGGTTCGCCCGGCGGTGCATGACGCGGTGATGAAGGCGCTGGGGCTGGCGGTGGAAGCCGTGCCGGCAAAGTAATGTTCTTTTCGATCCGATCTGAAGATCGGCCACCACATAAGGCGAGACTGCCCGCCGCGATGGGCTCGACGAAACAACCGAAAATTAGGCGTTAGCGAGGTCTTTCTCGGCTTGGCGGAGGTCGTCGAGTTTCCCGAGGTCGCGCCAGTAATATTCATCGGCACGAAAGGCGCGGATTTTTTCGTCTTGGCCGGCCAGGCGCAGGTACGTGCCGATGATGGAGAATACGCCTTCTTCCGTCATGTTGTTAAGCAGGCGCGGCGAAATCACATGAATGCCGGAAAAGGCCAAGGCCTCCGTATTTGGGGTGGAACGCACGATTTCCGGTTCCTGGTCGCGGCCGATCTGCCTGCCGCACAATTCGCCTCGTTCGTCGAAAAGCAGGTAACGCGAGCTTTCCCGTTTCTGGACGGCGAGCGTTGCGAGGGAGCGATTCTCGTTGTGAAAGTTCATCAGGCGGTGAAAGTCGATCGTGCTGACGACATCCACGTTGTGAAGGATGAACGGCTCTTCCAATCGGTTGGGATCCTGAAGAAAGAACCAGCTGGCCTTTTTTAGGCCACCGCCTGTGTCCAGAAGAAGTTCCTCGCGGGAAATTTCCACTTGCAGGCCGAAATTGTTGTTGGTTTTCAAGTATTGGATCACGAGGTCCGTGAAGTGGTGCACGTTGATGATGACTTCGCGCACTCCGAACGAAGCGAGGCGGGTGAGCGTCAGTTCCAGCAGAGTGCGGCCGCCGATTTCCACAAGCGCCTTGGGACGGTCATTCGTCAGCGGACGCAGGCGCGTGCCGAGGCCGGCTGCCAAAATCATGGCCCTCATCGGCCCATCTTCTCCAACTCCAGGTGCCGCACCACGACTTCGACGCCGCTCTGACCGCGCAGGCGCTTCGCCAGATGCTCCGCGAGAAAGACGGAGCGATGCTGGCCGCCGGTACAGCCGAACGAGACCATCAGGTTCTTGAAGCCGCGCTGCTGGTAACTGGCGACGCTACCCTCAACGAGCGAGACCACGTTGGCGAGATACTGGTGGACGCCTTCCTGCAGGTTCAGATAGTCGATGACCGGCGCGTCTTTGCCGGTCAGTTGCTTGAAGCGCTCTTCCCTGCCGGGGTTTGGCAGACTGCGGCCGTCAAAAATAAATCCGCCGCCGTTGCCGGTGTCGTCTTTCGGCATCTCGTGGTGAAAAGAAAAGCTGAAGATGCGAACGACCAGATTTTGGGTCTGTGCGCGGGCTTGTGGCGCAAGAGCCAGCAGTTTTTCCGAGCCCAACATGTTCTGAAAGGCGCTCAGCAGTGTCGGAATTTCAATAGGCAGTTTGGTGTTGTGAAGCAGCCAACGGATATTTTTCAGGGCGTACGGCACGCTTTGCAGAAAGTGCAGCTTGCGCTCATAGAAGCCGCGGAAACCGTAGGCGCCGAGGGCCTGCATGATGCGGACATAGACGAAGGCGTAGTAGTAGCTCAGGAACGCTTCGCGATCGAACTTGATGTGCCTTGCGAGCGCGTCGAGGTAATCGTTCAGCAGTTGCTGGCGGAGATCCGGCGGCAAATCCGCCTTGGCATCAAAGAGAAGAGAGGCAATGTCGTATTGCAGCGCCCCCTTGCGGCCGCCCTGATAGTCGACAAAAAATGGCCGTCCACGATGCAGCATTACATTTCGGGACTGAAAGTCACGGTAAAGAAAGAAATCGCCGGACGCTTCCAGAAGAAGATTGGTCAGCCTGTCAAAATCGTCTTCGAGAGCCTGTTCGTTGAAAGGAATCGCAGCCAGCCGGAGAAAATAATATTTGAAATAGTTGAGATCCCAGTTGATGGACTGGCGGTCGAAGCTGCGACGCGGATAGCAGACGGAATAATCCAGATCGCGGCCGGCCTCAGTTTGAAAGCGCGGCAACTCCGCCACGACCTTGCGGTAAAAGTCGACCACGGCCGACGCGATGGAATCGCCCGACCGATTTTGCGATAGAAAATCGAAGAGAGTGGTGTCGCCCAGGTCCTCTTCGAGGTACACGCCATGGTCCAGATCCTCGCCGAAGATTTCCGGCACAAGCAAACCGTGGCGGCGGAAGTGCCGTGAGAAGGCGAGGAAAGCGGCGTTCTCTTCGCGGACGCCGTAAAGAATTCCGATCGCGGATTGATTGCCGCGGGAAAGCCGGATGATCTTGCGTCCCGAGCCACCAAGCTCACCCTGCAGCGGCTGGATGCGCTCCGGGGGCGCATGGAAGTGCTTTTCAAAAAGCTTGTTCAAAACGTCCATGAAATGGGTTCCAGCTTATTCGGATTAACAAAAGAAACAGAACTGACTCTTTTCTATCATAGCTGCTCCCCGGGGCAGGCGCTCAATTGCTGAAGAGTTGCTGTTGTTAGGGAAAGCGAAACTTGCGCGCGTCCCCTTACTTGGAGGCGGGAGGCCCCGCTATACTTTAACAATGCCCTCACGCAAGGTGGTGCGAAGCCCTCACCCGCGGCGGATTACAGAAGAACGCAATGCGGCGTCGAAAGACCTCGACCGTATGAGATCGCTGGAGATTATCCGGCTGATGAACCGCGAGGACCGGAAGGTTGCAGGCGCGGTTGGCCGCGCCGTCCCCACAATTGCGTGGGCGGTAGATGAAATTGTGGCAAGAATGACGGTTGGCGGGCGATTGATTTACGTTGGCGCGGGGTCGAGCGGCAGAATCGGCGTGATGGACGCTTCGGAGTGTCCCCCTACGTTTGGCGTATCGCCAAATCTCGTAAGGGCAGTGATTGCCGGAGGAAGAAGGGCAGTGATGCGATCGGTGGAGGGAGCAGAAGACAGGGCGGAGGACGGGGCCCGGGATTTGCGAAAGATTCGGCTTTCGAAACTTGATTCGGTCGTTGGGATCGCCGCCAGCGGTACGACACCGTATGTGCTCGGTGCGATTGCTTATGCGAAGCGGCGCGGGGCGCTGACAATTGGCGTGGCCGTGAATCGCCGGTCGCCACTGGTAAGCTCAGTCAAGATTGCGATCACACCGGAGGTGGGGCCGGAAATTCTCGCGGGGTCCACGCGGCTAAAGGCTGGAACGTCGCAAAAAATGGTTCTGAACATGCTCTCTACCGCAGTGATGGTTCGCCTCGGTCATGCATACGACAACCTGATGATCGACGTCGGCGAATCGAATGAGAAGCTTAGAGAGCGCGCCAAATGGATTCTGAAAGAAGCCAGCGACAGAGACGTGTCCGCGGTTACACGGGCATTGGGTCAAAGTGGACACGACCTTCGTTTGGCGCTGATCATGCTGAAACGCGGAATATCCGCAAAACAAGCCCGGAGTATATTGCTGCAATCACGCGGGAATTTGCGGAGGGCGTTGGGAGAGTAGCCGAGCCACAGGCTTCGGCAAATGTCGAAATGGATAAATTCAGGGTTCGCGGCGGAAGGCCGCTGCACGGAACGGTGAGAATCAGCGGCGCGAAGAACTCCGCGCTGCCAGCAATGGCGGCGGCGCTGCTGACCGCCGAGCCGGTGACGCTGCGCAACATTCCCAAGGTGCGCGACATTATCACCATGAGCAAACTGCTGGCGTTCATGTCGGCGAACGTTTCCGCGCATGAGATCCCCGCCGAAAGCTACACCATCGAAACAAAATCGATGAATGATGCGGTTGCTCCGTATGAACTGGTGAAGACAATGCGTGCTTCGATCCTGACGTTGGGGCCGGCGATTGCACGTTCGGGCGTTGCGCATGTTTCGCTGCCGGGAGGCTGCGCGATTGGGGCGCGGCCGGTGGACTTGCATCTGGCGGCGCTCGAAAAAATGGGCGCGCGGATCGCGACGGAACACGGCTACATCCAGGCCAGCGTGCCCAACGGTGGCAGGCTGAAGGGCGCGCACATCGTACTTGAGAAAATCACGGTGACGGGCACGGAGAACATTTTGATGGCCGCGACTCTGGCGGAGGGCGAGACGATTCTCGAGAACGCCGCGCGCGAGCCCGAAATCACCGATTTGATTCATCTTTTGCGCAAGATGGGAGCGGAGATTCAGGGCGATGACACTTCGACGCTGCGTGTGCGAGGCGTTCCTAAGCTGCATGGCGCATCACATTCGGTGATTCCGGATCGTATTGAGGCGGGAACTTTTCTGATTGCAGGGGCCATTACCGGCGGCGAACTTACGATCGCTAATTGCAACCCGGGACATTTGGATGCCGTGCTGGCGAAGATGGAAAAGACGGGTGTGCCTGTGGAACGGCCGGATCAGTCAACCTTGCGCGTCCGCGCCGCGAAGAAACTTGTCGGCTCCGATGTGACCACCGAAGAGTATCCCGGCTTCGCCACCGACATGCAGGCGCAATACATGGCGTTGGCGACCCAGGCGGAAGGCACTTCGGTGATCACCGAAACCATTTTTGAAAACCGCTTCCTTCATGCCAGCGAAATGATCCGCATGGGCGCGAACATTTCCATTGACGGTCGCCGCGCGGTAGTTCGCGGGCCGGCCAAGCTCTCGGGAACCACGGTACAAGCTTCGGACTTGCGAGCCAGCGCCGGGTTGGTCCTCGCCGCACTGGTGGCGGAGGGCGAAACCCTGATCGATCGCGTTTACCACATCGACCGCGGCTACGAAGGCATTGTTGAAAAGCTTCAAGCCATCGGCGCTGATATCGAGCGCCTGCACTCCCTAATCCCCTAGGCCGCACGGCAAAAATCCGCGAACTCTGCTACAATCCCGCAGTGCTTTTGGTTGGCTTAACGCGCGTGGACGCGTCTTATAAAACGACCCCGGAGGGACCATCATGCGGAACACGGAACTTGTAAAGAAAATTGACGCCGCGATCGCAGAGAAGAATTTGCTGAAGCATCCGTTTTATCAGGACTGGCAGGCGGGCAAGCTGAGCCGGGAAGCACTGCAGCTTTACGCCGCGCAGTACTATCGCCATGTCGAGTCTTTCCCGAAACACCTGCGGGTGCTGGCGGCGCGCACGGAAGGGCCGATCCGCGACATCGTGATGGAAAATCTGGCGGAGGAAGAAAATCCTTCGCGGCCGCATCCGAAGATGTGGCGCGAGTTTGCCGCCGCGCTGGGGGTGGACGAAGACGACATCACCTGCTGCCCTGCCCTGCCGGGGACGCAGGCAGTGGTGGAAACGTTCCGCGAGATTGTGGGCGACCGGCCGGTGGCCGAGGCGGTTGCGGCGCTCTACGCTTACGAAGCGCAGGTTCCCGAGATAGCCACGACGAAGATTGACGGGCTGAAGAAGTTTTACGGTGTGAAATCGCCTGAGGGGTTGGCGTATTTCGAAGTACACGAAGAGGCCGACAAGGCGCACCGGGCGGCTTGGCGCGGTTGGTTGGCGGAGCATGCAGAAGGCAGTGAAGAGGAGATTCTTGCCACCACCAACGAGGCGCTGGACGCCCTTTGGGGTGCGTTGGACGCAGTCCACTGCACGCCCGCGCAAAGCATCTCTCTTCGTTAGATGATTTCGTGTCCAAAGAGGCCCCAGAGCGGGCCTCTTTCTTTTTGGGCACGCAGGACCTGCTTTCTTCCTTGGAAAACCAGCACGTTCCGAAAGAGGAGAGCTTACTCTTTCGCGTATACGTACCATGAGAGTTACCAAGGTACCGTTGCTTCCCCTTGACCACGTTTGTTACGTTGCGCGGGAAGCGAGGAACCCTTGTCTCGAAAGCTGACAATTTTTGTGCTGGTGGGCGTGGCGTTCGTTCTTGCCCTGTTCGCGGCCTATCGCCTCTTGCCGAAACGCTATTCGGTCGCCGAACGGCTAAGCCAGACAACAATTTTCTGGAACGACAAGGAGGCATTCCTCTTCCTGAGCACCAGCACCACAGGCCGTACGGACAATTTCATTGTCGATCGATTGGGAAGGGCGCGCTATGGCCTGTGGGCGCTTTTCATTGGTGGCGGGCTTCAGTTCATGGACTCAGGTATCATGGCGTATCATGTGCTGCCCGCGCGAGAACTGAAACAGCTTCCCCTCCCTCCCCAGACGGTGGACAGCGGCGACTGGGCCTTGCAAGACGGGAAGTTGCAACTCAACCCAAGCGAGTTTGAACACGATAATCGGAGTGGGTTTCGTTGGGACGGCGAAAAATTCATTTCTCTCCCCGCAAGGCCGAATGCACAGTTGAATGAAGATACGACACTTAGTCCCGACGACGACGATGATGAGGGCAGCCGCCCGGGCTTCCTCTCTCTTGCGGCACGGAAAGCTTTCAAGGCCGCGGGTTGGCACTACAAGGCCCTGAGCGGATACGAGACCAAATCGGCGGAAGCGGTTTTGCCATTCCAGATCGGTAAAGATTCCCTCGATTTAAAGATCACCAAATTCCCCACTACAGGCCGCGACGCCGACCAACTGGCGCTGTTAGCTGGGGGAATCAACCGCATCGAAATTGCGATCGCGGGCCAACCCTCAGCGACCCAGGTAGTGTGGGCGAACCGCGGCTGGCGGGAAGTACCGAAGCAGGAGTTCGAGGAACGAGTTCGGCGGTCGGGGCGCCCAGCGTACGCTCCATACTCGATGTGGATCTGGCTGGCGGTTTTTCTCTTCCTGATGATCTGGAAGCTCACCGGTTGGGGCTTCGTGCTGATGAATGTCTTCGGCTTAAAAAAACGCATCCTGAAGAATATGGCCACGGCTTACGCTTTCCCGCCAGCCACACCCACCCAATTTCCACAACTGGATACGGCGGAATTGGAACGATTTACCCGGGAGTTCGAGACCCTGGGATTTACACATCTGCTCGATTTCTCGCTCGTTGCCAATACGGCAAAGCCCATTCCCAGTTTTGGCCGGGTTTTCGCAAACACGCGAAACCATTGTTTCGCTGAGATCAGCCAGGTCTTCCCTTCCCGCCATGCGCCGAGGCCTTTGGGGTGCTCCATCCAGAGTTGCCTGCAGGATGGCTGGACCCTGGGATTTTCGAATCGCAAACCGATGGCAGCCAGCTCGCTCATTCGACGAAAAAAAGCCATCGGTGTATGCATGCCCGACACACCTCTTCATGAACTTCTGCAAAGGTTTCTGCAGATGCGAGAGCAACTTTGCCAGGATTTGGGGATTGCGTATCTCAGAGACGACACCCTGGAGGCTTACTTCGCCAAAGTGCAGCGCTCTGCGATCGACATGCGTGAGGCGGTGAAACAGAAAACTTTTGCAACTGGCATCCCCGAATACTATTACCGCAAAGTTGCCCAGCTGAAAACTAAATCGGAATACATCTGGCTCGGCGACTACCCGAAGGAAGCGGAGCGGCGGAAGCAAGGGATCCCCGTTGGGGCCCGCGAGTTCTAGTTTGACGGGAGAGGAAAGACGAGAAGGTTCGGATGAAATCCAAAGCAAGCAAGCCAAAAGGCCCCCGCCGGGGCCTTTTGGCTTAAAGATTGGGTTGGGTTAGTTGCCTTCGCCGCCGCCGGTGGCTGCTGCTGCCGGGGTTGGGGTGCTGCCGCCATCTTTTTTGGCCTGCTTTTCGCGGGCTTCCTTGATAAGGGCTTTGCGCGACAAGCGGATCTTGTTGCCTTCGATCGCCAGCACCTTCACCAGAACCTGGTCGCCGAGTTTCAGCTCATCGCGAACGTCGCGGATGCGGTGCTCGGAGATTTCGCTGATGTGCAGCAAGCCGTCGGTACCGGGGAAGAGTTCGACAAAGGCGCCGAATTCCGCGAGGCGGACGACCTTGCCGAGATAGGTCTTGCCGATTTCGGCGCTGGCGGTAACGTCGCGAACCATCTGCAACGCCTGATCGCCTCCGGCGCCGCTGGTCGAGAAGATGTGCACGGTGCCATCTTCGAGGACGTCGATCTTGACGCCGGTCTGCTCGATGATGGACTTGATTTTCTTGCCGCCCGGACCGATGAGGTCGCGGATCTTGTCCGTGGGGATGCTCAGCTTGTACAAGCGCGGAGCGTAGAGCGAAATGTTCTCGCGGTGCGCGCTCAGCGTCTTTTCCATGATGTCGAGAATTTCAAGGCGAGCTTTCTTCGCCTGGGCCAGAGCTTCGCGCATCATGCCGATGCTGATACTGGTCACCTTGATGTCCATCTGCAGCGCGGTGATGCCTTCGCTCGTTCCGGCAACCTTGAAGTCCATGTCGCCGTAATGGTCTTCGGCGCCGGCGATGTCGGTGAGGATAGAGTAGTTGCCGCCCTCTACGACGAGGCCCATCGCGATACCTGCGCAAGGCGCTTTCATCGGCACGCCAGCGTCCATCAGAGCGAGCGAAGCGCCGCAAACGGTGGCCATCGAGGAGGAGCCGTTGGATTCCAAAATGTCGCTCACCACGCGCATGGCGTAGGGGAACTCGACTTCGGGAGGAAGCAAGTTGGCAAGCGCGCGCTCCGCCAGCGCACCATGGCCAATTTCGCGGCGGCCTGCGCCACGCAACGGCTTCACTTCGCCGACGCTGAACGGCGGGAAATTGTAGTGCAACATGAAGCGCTTGAAGGTGTCCTGTTCGAAGAGCAGGTCGAGGCGCTGCATGTCTTCCTTGGTTCCGAGGGTGAGGGTGGCAAGAGCCTGCGTCTCGCCGCGGGTGAATAGCGCCGAGCCATGCACGCGAGGCAGCAGACCGGCTTCGCAGGTAATCTTGCGAATCTGGTCGAACGCGCGGCCATCCGGACGCCGCTTGGCCTTCAGAACTTCCTGTCGGAAGATGTCTTCCCGCAGGCGTTCGAAGGCGCGCTTGGTGAGTGCGAGTTTTTCTTCGTCTTCTTCTGGCACGGTGGCCAAGATCTCCGCCTGGAGTTCGTCAACGAGGTGGTAGCTTTCCTTCTTCGGATGCTTTTCGGTGTTCAGGGCATCCTGCAGCTTGGCGCCGTAGGTCTTCTTCATTCCGTCATAGATAGCCTGATCAAACGGCAGCGGAGCGACAACAACCTTCTTGGGCTTGATCTGGTCGTGGAGTTGCTTGATACCCGCGACGATTTTTTTGACCTGGGCGTGGCCAAATTCAAGGGCTTCGACAACTTTCTCTTCGGAAACTTCGAACGCACCGGACTCAACCATCACGATGCCGTTGCCGGTGCCGGCGACGACGATATTGAGCTTGCTGGTCTTCTGTTCTGCAACCGTCGGATTGGCGACGAGCTGGCCGTCGAGGAGGCCCACGCGAACGGCAGCGATGGGATCGTTGAACGGCAGGTCGGAGCAATAAGCTGCGGCGGAAGCGGCGGTGACTGCGATGACGTCAGGGTCATTGTCGCTATCAGCGGAAAGAACCATGGCAATGATCTGGGTTTCGTTGCGCCAGGAATCGGGAAAGAGCGGGCGCATGGGTCGGTCAATCAAGCGGGAAACAAGAATCTCTTTTTCGGTCGGGCGGCCTTCGCGCTTGAAGAAGCCACCCGGTATTTTGCCGGCCGAGTAAGTGTTTTCGCGGTAGTCGACGGTGAGAGGCAGAAAGTCGCGGTCGTTCGGTTTGTTTGCCATGCAGGCGCTGACAAGAATGACAGTGTCACCATAGCGCGCGGTTACGGCGCCGTTGGCTTGCTTGGCGATTTTTCCGGTTTCGAGAATGAGGGGACGTCCCCCGACTTCGATGGATACCTGAAAGGGCGCTGGTGTGTGATTGTTCTCGGACATAAGTGTTTTCCTTTAGCTCATCATCTGAAGAGCGTTTCTGGCAGGCGGTGCCTGCTTGCAACAGGAAGAAAGAGAGGAGGTTCGGCCGAGGACAAGGCGGCTTTGATCTGGTCACACCAACGGCAACGCCAACAAGTCCGTAAACACGGGCTTGGCACATTCACGTCCGGCCGCAACTTGGCCAGGCGACAGACTCCGCTGGGAATATGTACGTTCGTGAAGGCACAAGCAGAGCCGCAATTCGCGCGGCTGGCAGCTACTTGCGCAAGCTAAGGCGTTCAACAATCTGGTGATACCGATCCGGGTCTCGCCGGTTGAGATAGTCCAGCAAACGGCGCCGCTTGTTGACCATCATGATCAACCCCCGGCGTGATGCGTGGTCCTTGACGTGCGACTTGAGGTGCGTCGTCAAATAGTTGATCCGCTCGCTCAGCAGTGCGATTTGCACTTCAGGCGATCCCGTATCCTTGACATGTGCCCGGAATTGTTCAATCAACATAACTTTGGCGTCGCTCAAGTGCCCCCCACCGTCGTCCCTTGAAATTTCCTCTTTTCTTCGACTCTTCTAAACTAACACAGGAGTGTTGAAAGTGTAAAGCACGGGAAACAATCCGCTTCGAGAGGGCTGGGCACCAGTCCAAAACTTACGGCGGTGCGTGCTACAGTAGGCGGGGAGGAAATAACATGAAAAAGATGCTCGTGATGGTTTCTGCGTTGTCGCTGATATTTGTGTGTGCGTTGGTTGTGGCAGCTCAGCAGGATAAAGCCAAGCGGCCGAGTCCGCCGGCGCAGGCGAAGTGGGATCTGGGTGGCGGAAAGTCCGTGAGCATTGATTACGGCAGCCCGCGCGCGAAGGGGCGGAAGATTTACGGCGAACTCGTTCCCTTCGGGCAGGTGTGGCGCACCGGAGCGAACGAAGCAACGACGCTGGTGACCCCTGTCGATTTGACTATAGGCGGTACGACCGTGCCGACGGGGAGCTACACAATTTTCACCGTGCCCAACAAGGACAAGTGGGCATTGGTGATCAGCAAGAAGACGGGCGAGTGGGGCACGGACTACCCCGGCCAGACAAATGACCTGGCGCGCGTGGATATGAAGGTCTCCGCACTTCCCTCTCCGGCGGAAAACTTCACCATCTCGTTCGAGAAGGCGGGCGGCGGCGCGAATCTCAACATCGATTGGGAAAGCACTCGCGCATCTGTGATGGTTTCGAAAAAGTAGTTTTCCCACGAACAGCGGCGACGGGAGTTCGCTCCCATCGCCGCTATTTTTTTGCGGGCTTTGTGCCGGCGCCCATGGCGTAGAGGACGGATTCGGAGATTCCATCCACATTTAGGGTCTGCTCAATGCGCGTGTCGGCGAAAGCCATGGTGCAAAACGGCGCCAGGCCAAGCCACGTTGCGGTCAGGCAAAACGTCTGGCATAGATGGCCAACCTCGGCCAGAACCGCGCGGTAGGCACGCGGATAGTCGTACTTCCATTGCGTGCGGCGGAACACCGCCGTTAGAAACACCACCAGCGCCGCATCGCGAAACCACCATTGCCCCGCCAATAATTTCTGGATTTCGGCTGGTGTGACGCTACGGCGTATCTCCTGCAGTCGGTGGCCGACGGCATCGTAATGGTAAATGCCGCGAGGAAGGCCGTGGACGTTTTGGGCGAGCAGGTAGGCTTCCGCCGGATGCAAGGCGCCGCCAGATGGAGAAGTCTTCTGCGCGAATCGGCCGCCTTCCGGAATTCGCAGCCAGCCCTGCACGCCGAACGAAAGATGCAGCAGCCGGCTCACCATTTCCTTGGGGACGGCCTGCGGTCCGAACTTTCTCCAGGTGCGCCGTTCCTGCAAGACACTGGGAAATTCGCTGCTATAGTTCTCCTGCGGCAATGGAATTGTCCGGGCGCCAGGATAACTCTTAACGGGTGCGGGAGTTCTCCCGTTTTGCAGAAACTCCTCCACCCAGCGAATCTCTTCCGCTCCGATTTTCTCGCTATAGGAATCCTTCGTCTGCATATGAAAAAAACTGGCGATGGGGTTCCAGGCCTTCCATTTACGCAAGGCCTTCTCGCGGGGATCTTCGGGCGGGTTATGAACAGCGGATCGTTGAAGGAAGCTTTTCTGGAGTAAGAGGTGAATTGCCTGGCGCAAGGATTTGCGCGTGTACTCCGGCCAGCGGCGAAACGCTGCTTCTTCCGGCTTCCAGCCCGAGAAAAAATCCAGCAACGCGGCAGTCTCCATGGAAGTCGCAATCTTTCTACGGGTCAGATAGTTTTCGAAATAGAGCTGTTTGCCCTGCCAGTAGCAAACCAGGAATGGGGAGCGGCGCAGCAACTCGCCGCTCGGACCGTCCCTGCGGCGAGTTGCTTTCGTTACAGCCTTCATTCGGGAACTTTGGCTCACTTGCTCCCGCAACGGCATTCCCAGTGGTCCACAGACTCAGTCGTTGCTACCGCTATAGGTTACGGACATTCTGGCAGACTTGCAGGCGGCGATGATCACGTCTATCGCCTCGATTTGCATGTCGATTTTTTTCTGGTCGCCCTTAACCACGTGCTTCTTAATTCTCTTCAGGTGCTCTTTGGTAACCTTTAGTTTCGCATTGATGGTCTTGAAGCCCACTTTGTATTGTTTTGCCATTGCGCCCTCCGTGCGGAAAAAACTTCATTCGCCTCGACAGGTGTACGACTTGGCACGTGTGTGCCGCCGCGAGGCGCAGTCTATTCGAGGCTTGGGGTGCCGTCAAGAAGTTCGCTTGCGCAAAGACAAGCTGTGCGGATGAGAGAAGATTGAAATCTACTTCGCGGCCATTGCCGGCGCGACCATCCAGTTGGAGATGAGTTGCTGAAACGCCGGTTCAGTACGCAAAAAAGCGAATTGCGGATGGACTCCCAAGTTCACCAGCCTGCCGTTTCTTTCTTCATACGCTTTTTGAAGCCACATCAGCGTTTGTTGCTTGTTCCCCATGCCGGAGTAGGCCATCGCCCAATCGTAGGCGGAGATATACGGCCCATTTTTCATTTGTCCAAATTCCGTAATAATTTCTTCCGCTTCCTTTTTCCGGCCGGCGCGCCCATAGGCTGCGGCGAGTTCCGCCCGACGAGAAACGTCTCCCGGCGCCAGCGAAACGAAGTTCCGGCCGGCATCGATCGCCTCGGCAAATTGGCCTTTTTCCAGATAGGCCTGCCCAAGGTAGCCATAGGCCACGCCAAAACTAGGATCGAGGCGCAGCGTTTCCTTTGCGGCTTCGACGGCCTTGTCGTAGTCCCCCGCAAGGTAATAACACCAGGCGATGTTGGCGTTGATGATCAGCGAGCGCGGGTCAATTTCCCGCGCCAGCTTGATTTCGGTGATGGAGTCCTGCTTGCGCCCTTGGGCCGCGAGGTATAGCGCGTACCAGTGGAGCCCCTGCGCATAGCCGGGATTTAACGCGATTGCTTTCAGGAATTCACTCTCGATGCCGCTGCGCTCCAGACCGTAGAAGCGGATCGCGGCGAGAGCGGCGTGGGCTTCTGCAAGCCGGTCGTCGAGCGCGAGAGATTTTTCCGCCGCCTTCAATGCCAGGGGCATCACCTCGGAGGCCGGGCTCAGCTGATAGTTGCCGAGGTTCATGTAACTCACCGCGATGCCCGCATAGGCAGCCGCGAAGGTCGGATCTTTGTCGGCGGCGGATTGGAAAAATTCGAGTGCGGCGCGGAACCCATCCGGGGTCCGTTTGGAAGCTTCGTAGCGCCCTTTCAAATAGGCTTCATAGGCATCCGGGACCACGGACCGGCTGCGGGAGAGTTCGGTGACTTCCGGCTGGCTCAACTCCACCTGGATTCCCCTCGCGATGGCAGTGGCCACATCACTCTGCAGCGCCAGCACATCGGTGAATTTTCGTTCGAAATTATCGGCCCACAACGCCCCCTCGACGTTGGTCTGCATGAGCTTCGCCGAAACGCGTACGCGGTCGCCGGAGCGAACCACCGAGCCTTCCACGACCGCGTCGACGTTCAATTCCTGGGCGATTTCCTGCAAGGGCTTCTGGGTGTGCCGGTATTGCATGACCGACGTGCGGGAAATAACGCGCAGCTTTTTGATCTGGGAGAGTTCGGTGATGAGGGCGTCGGTCATTCCCTCGGCAAAATAGTCCTGCGCGGGATCACCGGAGAGATTTTCCAAAGGCAGAACGGCGACTGATTGGATCGCGCCGACCGTCACTGTCTTTCTTTTTAAAGCTGACTTGCCGTAAAACCAGTAACCGAAACCAGCCGCAATAAGAAGCGCAAACGCAACAAGTGTGAAATTTCTGGCGGCGTGGCTTGAGGATGGATTTCCCTCTCGCTGAGCCATCACGGTGAAATAGTCATGGGTCCGCGAGCTGGTCGTCGCCGCTTCGAGCGCCGCGCGAACCTCTCCTGCGCTCTGGTACCGCTGTCCGGGATCCTTGTCCAGGCAGCGGTCAATCACGCTTTGCAGAATGGGCGGCAAGGGTGGAGTGATGAGCGGCGCGCGTTCCCGCAAAATGGCGGCGCTTAATTCGAAGGCGGTTCCTCCCTTAAACGGCCGTCGGCCCGCGGCCATCTCATAGATCAAAACTCCAAGGGACCAGATGTCGCTTCGCGCGTCGCCATCTTCTCCCCTTAAGACCTCGGGCGCGACATAGGGAAGCGTGCCGGTGAAGGTGTGCTGTGATTCCCAGGACTTGTCGAAGCGGGTCGTCTCGCTTCCTCCCTGGCCGGTATCGAGGCGCCGGGAGATCCCGAAGTCGAGCACCTTCAAACGGCCTTGCGGCGTGACGATTACATTCGCCGACTTCAGGTCGCGATGAATGATTCCCCGGCTGTGCGCGTGTCCCAGGGCGTCGGCGAGTTGCATGCCGTAGCGCTCGACCTGATCGAGCGACATGCCGTTGAACGAAATTTCCATGCTCAGCGGGCGGCCCTCGACATACTCCATCGCGATGTAAGGCCTGCCGTCGATTTCGCCCACTTCATAAATGGTGCAGATGTTCGGGTGATTGAGGGCAGAAATGGCGCGGGCTTCCTGCAGCACATTTTCATGGCTGGCGGACCCGCCGGCTGGAAGGACTCCGAGAAATTTGAGAGCGACGTCGCGCTGGAGCTTTTCGTCACGGGCGCGATACACCACGCCCATGCCACCTTCGCCGAGCTTCTGTTCAATTAGGTAGTGGCCGAATTTTTGCCCTAGCATGGCGATGCTGTCTAGGAGAGTTCACCACAGGCTTCGCCAAGGGGCAAGGAAAAGTCGCGTTACTTGTAGGGTCTGCGGCTAGCTGTTAGTTCGGTCGGTTGAGCTTGTTAATGCCGCGGTCCACAAGCACGACGGCTCCGACCACCAGTGCAGCGGCAATGCCAACTTTCAGGGTGATTGCTTCTCCGCCATACAGCCAGCCGAGGAGGACGGCCACCACCGGGTTCACGTAGGTGTGCGTGGCCACCAGCGTAGGCGAGTAGTGCTCAAGCAACCAGTTGTAGGCGGTAAAGGCGATGATGGAGCCAAAGACGATGAGATACGCGAAGGCCAGCCACGACTTTGTGGTGATATTCGCGATGGACAAATCTTTCGCCTCGCCCGCAAGTGTTCCGGTCGTGAGAAGCATCGCGGACCCAGCCAGGAGAGAAAGCGCGGAGAGCAGCAACGGGCTGCCGGAAAGTTTCGACCGGCGCGAGTAGATAATTCCCGCAGACCAGGCGATCGCACCGATGAGCACAGCAATCGGCCCAAGAGAGCCGCGAGAACCCGATTCGAGGCCCGTTCCACGCACCAGGATTCCTACACCGACCAGGCCGAGCAGAATCCCTGCGAGCAGCATGCCATTCACGCGCCAGACGCGCGCCGCCGCCGAGGACATCAGGAAGACGATGATCGGCTCAATTGCGATCAGCAGCGAAGCGAGCCCGCTCGGCACGTATTGTTCGGCCCAGTGGAGCAAGCCGTGGCCGAGCAAGAAAAAGAAGAAACCGATGACCACGCTGGCGCGCACTTGCGCCCACGTGGGGCGCTGGCCCTTTGCCAAAGCCCAGGACAGCAGAACGCTGCCAGCAATGAGGTGCCGGAAGCCTGCGGTGTAGAGCGGCGGGATGGTTTCGACGGCGTAGCGGATGGCGAGGTAGGTGGAGCCCCAGATGACGTAGATCGCCAGGAAAGCCAGGACGACGCGAATCCGCCAGGAGCTGCGGGCCGCGTTGGCCTGGAGGAGTGCGGATTGTGCCGTGATAGTTTGGGTTGTGTCGCTCATGCCGGTTTTCTGTAACGAGTTAAATATGCTATACTCATTTCATAGAGTATCTGCCGGTCTGTAATGAGTCAAGGATATTTATTTCGTTACCATGATCCCCGCGTCCCACCAGTTCCGCATTCACAAATTCGGCCAGGCTGCTCCTTGGGTGGACCTCGGCAATAGCGAGATGTGGGACGGCTACGGTCGCCGCACCGATTTCCTGAATGATCCCCAGTGGATCAGCGACTTCCTGGAATTCTGGCGCTTCCACGTTCCCCCTCCCGGCCCGGCTGCTTTGCGCGATCTCCGCAAGTTGCGGATATTTCTCCGTTACATTGCGGAGAAAACTTCGCGGGGAGCTGCAATCCAATCACGAGACCTGGCAGTCCTGAACTCATGGTTAAAAGTACCTGTGCTTCGCCGCCTGGTGGAGATCCAAAATGGGTTGCGGCTCACGCACGAACCCGTACAAATTGGCTGGCCCGCGGTACTAGCCTGCATTGCCGATTCGCTCGCCGAGGCGCTTTCAGAAGAACAGCACGACCGATTAAAGATTTGCGCCAATTCTGGCTGCGCTTGGATATTCGTAGATCGGACGAAGGGGCGAGTCCGGCGATGGTGCAGCGACGCCACTTGCGGGAATCGCGATCGCGTCCGGCGTTCCCGCGCCGCGCATAGAGGTTAAACAGCTCTGTTGACATCCTTCTCCCAGAATCCCCTCCAGCTCGATTGTCATCCCGAATCCCGGCGGTTTTGGCGGGGTGAGGGATCTGCTTTTCATTCTTTGATTACCCTTCCGCGAGCATGTCAACAGAGCAAGGTTAAACCTGGAGATTTCGTGAGCTAGGGCTTTCGAAACAGCACGCAGTAGCCGTCGTCCGGCCAGTCGTCGAACGTTTTGTCCGGCTTGAATCCCGCCGCCGTCAATTCTTCCACCAGGATTTTCTTGGGGATTCCGTGCCCGCCGCGATTGCTGGGAACGCCCTTCACCGGATCGGAAGCCGTGAGCGATTTCCGGGGAGCGAATTCAATCACCGCGAGCAATCCGCCGTGACGCAGGGAACGCAGCAGGCTCGCATCCATTTCCGCAGGGGCCGTGAAGTGGTGGTATACGCGGCGAAGAATGATGGCGTCGCAGCAGTTGTCGGGGATCTTCGTTTCTTTTTCTGCCGCCGCTAGAATCACAACGTTCTTCAAGTGGCGCCGGCTCGCGTCTTTTTGCAACGCGGCAAATTTCTCTTCGTCCAGTTCGGTCAGATAGACTTTGCCGGTCTCTCCGACCGCAGAGGCCGCGGCAAATCCGATCTCCCCTTCGCCCGCGCCGACGTCGGCAATCACCTGCCCGGCCTTCCAATTCATCACCTTGGCAAGGCGCTGAATTTCACTTTCGGAAATCGCGGAACAAAGCGAAACAAAAATAGCGAGAAGGAGCATGCCGGAAAAGAAGATTTTCCGTTTTGGCATGTTCCCCCTCGCTATGAAACTCACCGCCTATGACGTCTACTATATAGACGCAAATCAGGCCCTTCGGTTTCGGACCAGCGACAAGAATTCGTCGCGCGTCTGTTTGTTGTGCCGGAACGAACCCAGCATGGCGCTGGTGACCGCCTGGCCGTGTTGCTTTTCCACGCCGCGCATCTGCATGCAGAGGTGGCGCGCTTCGATGATCACGCCCACGCCTTCCGGGCTGATCTTCTCCGAGATGGCTTCGGCAATCTGGCTGGTCATGCGTTCCTGAATCTGCAGCCGCCGCGCGTACATGTTGACGAGCCGTGCGATCTTGCTCAGCCCGAGCACGCGTTTGCTTGGCAGGTAAGCCACATGGGCCTTGCCGAAAAATGGCAGCAGGTGGTGTTCGCACAAGCTGAAAAATTCGATGTCCTTCACAACCACCATCTCGTCGTAATGGACTCTGAACGTTGCGCCATTCAGAACATTGTCCAGGTTCTGATGGTAGCCACTGGTCAGGAATTTAATCGCCTTTTCGAATCGCTCTGGCGTTTTCCGCAGTCCTTCGCGGTCGGTATCTTCACCGATTAGGGCAATCACCTTACGCATCAGGTCAGCAATGCTCTCTTTTGGCGCTTCAGTCTTCGGTTCGTTTAAGAATATTTCCGTTGGTTTCGTCACTGCCCATCTCCTCTTGCCGGATCGCCAAGCAATCCTAAAGTTCTTCTCCGGCGTATTCGAACGTGTTGTTGCCGGTCTCTTCAACCCGCACGCGCTCGAGTTTCGCTTCCGGGAAGTGTCTCAGGCGCTCGAAAATCTCCTTGCAGATGTTCTCCGTGGTCGGCACGTTGTCGCGAAACGCGGCGACATCCTCGTTGAGCGATTTGTGGTCAAAGGGTTCGATGACTTCCCTCTCCACAAAGCCGTCGAGATCCGCGAGATTCGCAATCATGCCTGTGGCAGGGTCCACCGTTCCTGACACGCTGACCTCCACCACGTAGTTATGGCCGTGGCCATACGGGTTGTTGCATTTCCCATAGACACGGCGGTTTTCTTCCTCGCTCAACTTCGAGCTATGCAGCCGGTGCGACGCCGAAAACCGGTAGCACCGCCCCAATTCGATTTTGAGCCCCTCGGTCATGCGCCGTGGGCTCCATTGCGATAGCAGTCAGCGTACAAATCCGGCGTTTCGTACAAACGGACTTTGTGCAGCCGCCCCTTGCTGATTTTCGGCTCCAGCAGATTCCAGATCACCCGGGCGATGTTTTCGCAGGTGGGAATCTGGCCTTTCAATTCCGCGACCTCGTAATTCAGAAAGCGGTGATCCATGCGCTGCGTAATCTCCCGTTCCAGAATCTCTTTCAATTCCTTCAGGTCCAGAACCATGCCGGTCACGGGATCGGGTTCGCCCGCTACGGTTACTTCCAGTGTGTAGTTATGTCCGTGGCCGTGCGGGTTGTTGCATTTTCCAAAAATCCGCTGGTTCTCTTCCGCGCTGAACGCGGGGTTGTGATAGAGGTGCGAGGCGGAAAACTCCAGTTTTCGCGTGAGATACACCATATCGTGTTCTATCCCTTAGATGCTCGGGGGGCACCCGCAGGATACGCGCGGCCCTTCCATTCCAGCCGGCCACGGCGGTGGCTCCGGTAGGAGGCCCACAAAAGAGCCACAAACAGAATGCGCCCCGGAAGGCCATAGACCAATAGACGCGGGGAAAAGCCGCTGGACTCAAGTTCCGCGTCATAGGCAATCAGAATTCCGGCCAAACCCATTCCGAGTACGGTCGTGGCAAGAAGGATGGATCCGGTGATTCCGGCAACCCCGGCCACGGCCAGGAGGACCAGCAGAATCGGCAACAACGCTCGCGCAACCTCGGCTTTCGCCGCCCTTGGATTCCCGCCCATCAGCGAATACAGATTCTTTTTCCAGCCTTCCCACATCGCCGCGAAGGAGCGATACATCCGCACGCGGACGATTCCCTTCCCGCTGCCGAACCAGATGCGGTAGCCGGCCGCTTTTACCCGTGCCGCCAGCGCCACATCCTCGAGCACGTCGCCGGCAACGCTGGCGTGACCGCCGACGGCGTCGTAAGCGTCGCGGCGGATCAGAATGAACTGCCCGTTGGCGGCAGCAGCGGTGTTTTTGGGATCATTTACGTCAGGAAAACGGAACCGGCGGTTTAGACGACTGAAGACGTAAGGAACTACCGCCTTTTCATACCACGTTCGGATCACCTGCTCCGGCGAAAACGAAACCAGCGCCGCGTCATTTTCCCAGGCAATCGAGAGAGCTTTGGATGCGGAATCGGGAGCGTGGACCGCGTCCGCATCGGTGAAGAGCAGCCACTCGCCTCGCGCTTCCCGGGCACCGATCCACACCGCGTTATTTTTCCCCACCCAGCCGTAAGGCAACTCGGTCGCCTCGAGCAATCTCACGTTCGGATTTTGAGCGCAGAGAGACCGCACAATTTCCGCCGTGCGGTCCGACGACTGGTCGTCGATTACGAGGATTTCCGCGATCTCCGTTTGCACCGCGAGCGATTCCACGCACGCGGCGATCACCGCTTCTTCATTCCGCGCGGGGACAATGGCGCTGACAGATCCGATATTTGTAGAGGATTGACTCATGGACTCGGGGCGATTCCTGCTGTTCGGCGCGGGTTCTGTACGTTATTATAGCGTTATATGAGCACCGTACTCCGAAAAATCATGGCTTGGGGCAGCATGGGCTTTGCGTTCGCCGTTCTGGCTTTCTTTACCCTTCCCCACTATCGCCAGGGCGAATCCTCGGTCGCCGGAAAGACCGCGGAAGATATTCCGCTCGACCTGAACGGAAAGGCCGCTCACCTTTCCGACCTGCGTGGCAAAGTGGTCGTGCTGAATTACTGGGCCACGTGGTGCCCGCCGTGCGTGGAAGAAACCCCCTCGCTCATTGAACTGAACAAGCGCCTCGCGTCGCGCAACGGTCTGGTTCTCGGCGTGAGCGTGGATGACGACGAAGCGGCCTACCGGAAGTTTATTCAGGACCACAGCATCAATTTCCTGACTTCGCGCGACGCCTCCAAAAAGTCCGCGCAGGACTACGGCACGGTGATGTATCCCGAAACGTACATTATTGACCGCAAGGGGAAAATTGCCCGGAAAGTGATCGGCCCGCAGGATTGGAATTCCGCGGAGATGGTGGCCTACTTCGACGCGCTGCTGGGGCAAAACTGAGCACGCCGTTCCTGCTTCATATTTCGGCAACTACTTAGTTGTGGCAAGCCAGGCCGCCGAATTGCCAAGCTTCACTCCAACCTGCCTCAGTTCCGCCAAAACGTGCGGCGCTTCCTTTTCCTGAACCGCGCGTATCAGGTCTTCTAGGACCGTGGTGTCAAACTTTACTTTCAGGGCATCCAGCGCCGTCGCGCGCACGCAATACTCGGTGGCGATGCCGGCAACGCCCACACGAGCGATCCCTTTGTCTTGCAATTGCTGAAGCAGCGACGTCTCATCAAAGCCGGAGTAGCCTGCGCCGTTTACGCTGACTCCCTTGCGGATCACCACATCATCCGCTCCTGCCTTAAGCGGCGGCATAAGTTCCGCGCCCGGCGTGCCGGCAACGCAATGGACCGGCCATGGCCCGCCATTCGCCTTGAATGAGCTGTGACTGGCCGGGTGCCAGTCCTGTGTGAATACGACCAGCGCGCCTTGCCGCTTTGCCTCAGCGACGAATTTCTGGAGAGTAGGGAGCAGCGAGAGCGTGTTGGCTGCCGCCAGCGCGCCGCCTTCGCAGAAATCCCGCTGCACATCCACCACCACCAGCGCCGACTTGGTCATGCGATGGCCTTTCCGGCGGGTTGCCTCACGCCTCGTGATAATCCATCAGGATCAAACCCACAAAGACAAAACATACCGGCCAGACCCACGCCAGATATTTCCGCGCATTGTTTTCCTGCGGCAGCCGGAGTTCCAGCCAGCGCGCCCAGCCGGCGAGAATACCGAAAATGGCCAGCGGCGTGTGGCTGAGTTCGACGAGCATCTCCTGCTTGATGTTCGTGACCGCGTGCATATGGGTGAGCAACACGATCCCGCCAATCGCGCAAACTCCGGGAAAAACCAGCGCCGCGGCGTGAGACTTAACCCGATCCGTTTCTACGGCCCACTGGAAAAGGGCAAAAACGATGATCAGCAGCACCGCTGCCCGATGCTGCAACACGTCCGCCTCACGAAAGCTGGCCCAGAAGCCGTTCGGGCCAAGCGGCCAGTTTTCCGGGTCCGCCCGCAAAAACAAAAATACGGCAAGCCCCAAGAACATTAAGGGCCAGATCTTCGCCCAAGAGAAATATCTGTTGTGCGAAAGAAGTGCCAGTAGTCCCATGAAAAAGACGATCAGCCCAGCCCAACTGTGGTTGTATTCCGACCAGGCAATGTCGCCAGGCGTATCCGGATGCGAGAAGCTCTCACCCGGCATGAACGCCGTCGGCACCTTGACGCCGGCGAGTTTCGCCTTTCGCTCCATCTCCTTTCCGGCAGGGGAAAGATCGCCGAGCGGCGGACTGGTCAATCGAGGCACGCGCGGCGCGTAGCGGACCGCAATTTCGTGGAGGCTTACACGATCCTCTGTAAGGTCGGCTCCGGGTGGCTGCGACGTCAAGGAGGCCGCCGCCAGAATCACGGTCAGGCCGATGCCGATTTCCACTTCTCCGAACCGGATCAGGCTGGTGGCTCCGGTCGTCGAAGCAGCGCCAACTCCACGCACAATGAAATAGTTCGCCGTGCCCAGAAGCAGCAGGCAGCAGAACAGAACGACTTTGGTTCCCACCATGATGCCGTATGCTGTGCCATAGAGCGCGTTCCACGAACCAACAAATACCAGGCTCATGCCCAGCCCGGCAAGAAACAGCACCGCGACGCTGATCTGGGCGAGCCGGGAAAATCGCTGGCTAATTCTGATCCGAATGCCCTGCTCAGAAATGCGCTTCATCGACAGCAGCAAGTATGGAAGCCCGCCAATCCAGCTCGCAGTCGCCAAAAGGTGTAGTGCCGTCAATCCAACGAGGGGTGCGCGGCCTTCCATGCGGGAGAACGAGTGGCTGGTGACCACCGAGGAGGCGAGAATAAGTATTGCGGGGACAAGCACGGCCCGATTGACAGTCTTCTGTAGATGCCCGGGCCATAAGGCAACGGCGAGTGAAGCGACAATCCCAACAATTCCCGCAATCGCGAAGTTTGCGCCCAGCATTTCGCGAATCGAAATGTCGGTGGAACCGCCGAGAACCAGCGAGTTGACAAATAGGAACGCGATTTGGCAGAAGGCGAAACCCACGCCACTCCAGCGGATGAGCTTCCAGGCGGGCCGCGTCAACTCCTCCGGCCGCAGAGTATCATTCGACGCCACGAAGCAAAGAAAAATCACGCCGCCGACGAGGATCGTTTGAAAGACCAATATTGCGGCCCGCAAAAGCACCACAAGAAACCCGAACATGCCAAGCAGATCAGCCATGCGGGTGCTCAGGAAGCCTTAACAGCAAACGGAACCACGCCGCGCGTGATGTGACCATCGGGGGCCAACACCTGCCATTGAATTTTGTAAGCGCCTGGTGCCAGGCCAGTCGCCTTTGCTGACAACGTGTCGGGAGAAACTTGCTTCTGAAGTGGAAGTTCGGTGACGCTTTCGTCGGGATGCGACAACTGGACCTTGGAGCGCGCCGAGTCAACACGAACATTGTATTTCAGCGTGATTGCCACTTCAGGGCCAACGACTGTGGCGTTCGCCGCAGGAGAACTCTCCTTTAAAATCGCGTGCCCTTCGAGGAAACGGCCTCCGCCAAGCAGAACTGCCACGGCGGCCGTCCCTGCGAAAATTCGAACGATTGCAAGCCTTCGATCCATTATTCTCCTCGCAAGAGAGGGGCAATGTAGCGCGGAATCCTCTCTTCCCTACTATAGCAGTGAGAGAAGATTCACCCCAACTTCGCTTAAAAGTAAGAATGGCAAAGTTACCGGATGCGGAGAAAACGATGAGTCCCAGCCGGCGGACAAGCTCTTCTATTCGTAACGCAGCGCTTCGACCGGATCGAGCTTCGCCGCCTGCATCGCGGGCATCCACCCGCTGATCACGCCGACGACTATAAGGATCAGACTGGAGAGAACCATGGTGGTGACGGACAAGGTGAGATGAATATCCACCTTGCCTGAATCGTCTTCGTAGGCCGGGCCTAGGAACGGCAGAGTCCCGATCGCCGAAGTCAGTGCCGCGGAGAAAAGCATGCCGATCGCGCCGGCGGCCAGCGTCAGCACCAGCGCTTCGAGCAGGAATTGCCAGCGGATATGCGCTTTTCTGGCGCCCAGTGCGCGGCGCAGGCCGATTTCGCGTACGCGTTCATCCACGGAGACGAGCATGATGTTCATCACACCAACGCCGCCGATCGCCAGCGTCATCGAGCCAATGAGGAAGAGCAGGCCTTCGATGCCCAGCGTGATGCCGTCGTAAATGGGTTTGAATTCCTGGCGGCCAAACATGGTGATGGCTCGCTTGTCTTTCCCCGAAAAATGCTGGCGATTCGCGATGGCGTCGCGAAATTGCTGCATCGCCGGAGCTTCAAATTCGGGCGCGACGGGTTCGAAGATCATCACGCTGGCGTAGCGCGCGTCCCAGATATCCGCCGCGGCGGGATAAGGGATGAATGCGGACTCGTCATCGCAGTTGAAATAGCAGCTATCGGAGAATTTCATGTCCATGGTGCCGATGACCGCAAACCGAACGCCATTGATGCGTACCGTCTCTCCAACAGCTGGAGTTCCGCTGAAAAGTTTCTTTCTCAACCGCGCGCCTAGAAAAACAACTCGACGCCGGTCAGCAATGTCTTCCGCGGAAATCCACCGGCCCTCGGAAGGGACTTCGTTGCGCATCTCGCCGTATTCGGGATAGACGCCGCGAATTGCGGTGTCCGAAAGCCGCTCGTCATGGGAGATTCCCAGAAATTTGACATTTTCAAGGGTTACGCGCTTGACCAGGGGCGATTGCGCTTTCACCCAATCGGCGTCTTCCTGTTCGAAGCGCACCGCTTTGCCGGCGCGCTCGCCGCCGGCCTGCTCGCTGGTGGTTCCGGGCCAACAAATCACCGCACCCTTGCCGAACACTTCGAAGGTATAGAGCAGAACGCTGCGAAACCCTGAGCCATAGCTCAAAAGCAGTGTCACAGCAACGATGCCCCAGGAAATGCCGGTCATAGTCAGCAGACTGCGCACCCGATTACGCCCAAGCGCGGTCCACGCCTCTTTGAAAACCTCGATCAGCATCATCCGCCTGCCTCGAAGCGCAGCGCTTCAATGGGATCGACGGATGCGGCTCGATTCGCCGGGTACAGAGCCGAGAGCACGGCAATTAGCCCGAGCAGGCTGATCGTCAGCGCCGCAAGTTTCCAGCTGGCGTCCAGCCCGTCAAAATAAGGCATTTGAGGCAAGAGGTTCACCAGTCCGCAAAGGCCGTAAGAAATAATCAGACCCACGCCGCCGCTGATCAACACCACAATGACCGTTTCCAGGAAAAACTGTTTCAGGATGGATTCGCGTGTCGCTCCCAGCGCCTTGCGGACTCCGATTTCCCGTGTCCGCTCGCGCACGCTGACCAGCATCACGTTCATCACGCCCAGCCCGCCGAGAAAAATCGTGGCCACACCCACTGCTCCCATGAAAACTTCCATTCCCACGAAAATCATCCGGTTGGCTTGTGCGTTCTTGACGGTGTCCCAGATACTTGCCGCTTCTTCATCGCGGGGATCAAAATCATGCAGCCGTCCCAGCGTCCGCCGGATCTGCCTCACGCAGGCTGGATGCGTCTGGAGCGACCAGGGCGCTGCAAGCAGCCGGCTCACGGAGTGCTCCACGGCCGGGG